>ERZ1031449.121-NODE-121-length-19335-cov-4.323548_pt1 | contig 19335 bp, 15 predicted proteins | sample MGYA00516705_ERZ1031449 | MGnify/ENA primary metagenome ERZ1031449 (study PRJEB33719, sample SAMN04261152) | wastewater metagenome | biome: rural village; feature: human; material: feces | host: Homo sapiens | place: El Salvador | collected 2013-01-14 ... | reverse complement strand
GACAAAAAACTTATTTTATATTCATCCATATATTATTTAAACTTTGTTGTCCTGCCCCTCCAAAGGTCGTCTGCAACATGGAGGATAACATCATGTAGTTCGAGGTCCGTCTTGAATAACTCAGGGATTGCATCATAGCCAACAACAGCTCCAAGGATGTTGCCTGTCACGGCTCCAGTGGAGTCGCTGTCACCCTTATGGTTGACAGAAGCTACTATCGCTTTCTCAAAGTTGTCGAAATACTTAACCGCACAGTAAACGGCAATAGCAAGAGTCTCTTCCGCAACCCAACCTTCACCAATTGCTTCGATGTTGTCCACATCCGATGCAGGCGAATCAACAAGACCGAGAGCCTTGTCGGTCAAAGCTCTAAGTTGACTGATGCTCGCACCTTCATTTGGATAAAGAGAGAGCAACGTATCGTAGCCTTCGGACAAATAAGCCTTGAAGTCATCCACTATGGGACTGTCCTTCTGCAATATTCTGTAAATAACGTGTGCTTCCAATGCTGATGATAGCCAACCGAGAGGATGCTGGTGGGTTATCTCAGCAGCATCAGCCGCCAACATATCAACATCCTTTATGCTGGAGATACGTCCTTCAAGAGGCTCACCTTCGGGCGTGTCTCTCCACACAGCACCATAGAGTGCCACAGGAGCAGTACGCATGATGCCGCCACAACCTTTACTATTGTTGTATGGGTCTTTACCCCTAAGAATATCCTGTAAGGCTGTTATACAGGTATTGCCTGGAGCACGACGATTGTTGAGTTCTGGCACATCGCCAATCCAGCAATCCTTATGACGGCTGGATTTCCTTCCGACTTGTGTGTAATACCATTCAAGATATGCCTCGCAAATAGCATACTTCGGGGCTTTGCCCTGCGCTTTTGCATTCAGCAAGCCACAAGCCGTGAACAGCGTCATCTGAGTATCGTCAGAAATCCATGCCTTGCCACTCTTTTCTTCATCCGGCAACCACCACTGGGTGGTGTCCAGCCGTGTGATTCCATTCTCGCCATACCTTTTCTGTATACCCATGTACGAGTTGATGAACTCCACAGGATAGCCGAGCGCATCGCCAACGGCACCTCCTATAAGAGAACCGCGTATCTTATCTAATTGTTTGTTTCTATCCATATCTATAAAGCTTGTTCTGTTTATGAAAAGTATTGAAACAAAAGTAACCTATTTTCTACAAATTATTTTCTCTTTTAAATACCCTGAGGCAAAATCCAAAGTTTTAATGATATGCGGTACAATGTTTTTTGCAACCACTTTGTCAGATATTTTATGGTCATAATCTAAAGATACCTTACCCTTATCGTTCTCCGACAACAGTACCTTGATGTACTTTACATTTCTGTTCGTATCATTCACTGCCTTCTTTAGCAATTCCTTATCCTGCGAGGGTAGACCAGCGACAAAAGGAACACAAAAGCGTATCATGCTTTCATCTTTGCCTACCACATAGAAATACACTTGGTCATTGTACTTAAAATGCCAACCTAAAGAAGACATCGGCAGCACATTACCACATATTCTACGAATCTCATTTACTATTTCGTCCTGTTTCATATTCATAATAGTTTTTTTGACTATTTATGATAGAAGAGGGAGAAAAGTAACCATTCCTATCAGTCCAACATCACAAATGCAGCCCAATAATATGGATCAGGATGCTTCTTGCGGATGATTTCTTTGGTCTGTTCAAACGCTTTGCGTTTGTTCCAGTTATTAGCCTTATCAGTAAGCTGCCCATAGAAAGCAACCATAAATTCTGAAGTCACTTTATCATCTACATTCCACAGCGACATGATGATGGTACCAACACCAGCTTTTTTGAACGCACGCTGCAAACCAAACACCCCTTCTGCAGTTACTTTACCTTGTCCTGTCTTACATGCAGAAAGAACCAACAAATCAGTTCCTTTGAAATCAAGATTTGCAATGTCTTTAGCAGTCAGCACTCCACCAAGCACACCATCTACATTCTTCTTACCTAACCAAGCTGCATTTCCTCCTGCAAATACCAACCCGGATAATGACATCGCATCGGTATAACCACTAAGAAAATCCTTGTCTTTCGCCTCATCTGGGGTATAATAGAAACCATGTGTAGCTATATGCACTATAGATGGAGACTTGCCATTTAAAGCCACAAAAGACTCAGCATTTCCCTTAGAACCTAAGTAAGCTTTAACACTAAACCCGTTGTCCATCAAAGTTTTTTCAATCTTCTTTACTTCATCTTTCGTATTGCGCAAGTCCTTAAATCCAGATTCACCATACTCTGAACGTACCAGCCCTGCCAAATCAGATTTTTCATACACCTTACTTTCTTCTTCCATCTTTTGTGGAGCTAAACTGTATTGCAGTCCTCCGTAAAGTGTAGCAGTTCTATTGATTTTGTTAGAATGGTGAGCATTCACAATTTCTCTTGCAGACGTCAGTCTTACAAAATCATAATGCTGCCCTAATGTCGTTCCATCAGAAAGAGGAAGAGCTTCCAATGCGATGCCGTGCATAACACCCGATGGAATATAATACACAGTACTTCCTTTGGCTATGTTTGCTTCAATAGGTTTCCATATCAAGTTTGCAGCCCCATCCTGCAATTGCTCAAAATCATAGAGTGTAAAGTTTTGCATACCATCCAGCATAGCACCCAGTTGCTGTTGGTCAAAACACTTCACCAAAAGAGGATGGCTTTTATCTTTATCATAAATATATGCTACATATTGGCGAACAGAATCTTCCGCTTGATAATCAGAGAAATCTATCACTACTTCATGATCAGCCAGACTATTCCTAACCTTTTCATAGTTTATGTCAAGGTATGTCTCATATTTGCTGTAACTCTGGCACTTGCGACTTAACCGTTGTTCCAACTCTCTTTGCTGTATCGTCAAACTGTCTATTTCAATCTTATTATATTCATAGTTGTTTTTCAATGCCAGAGTTCTATTGTTTACAGCCAACAGATTACGATAGCAGGCAATGTCGTCATCAGTTCCTTCCATTCGGATGACATCGACAACTGACTTCTCGGTTTCAAGCAGCAAGGACTTTGAGAACAACAAGGCATTATAACATGTTTCTATCAAATCATTGTTATTGATTCCGCATTTTATTGCAAATGCTGCCATTCCACTAAGATTATTCAGCGTTTCTATCCAGAACTGTTCTCTTTGCGAAGGAGTTGCGTATCGCCATAATTGTTTTAAGTTTCCAATTAAGTAATTCATAGAAACCCGGAACAGACGGTCTGCCTCTGTTATGTTTCCTCGAGCACCTTCAATGTTGGCCAAAGTGAATAGCGTCTGATAATAAGTACCTGATGTCTCTCCATATTTATTCTTGCATGCTTTTACATATCTGCTATAGGTAGCAAAAGCATCATTATACCGTTTTTGTACGAAGTATACTTCTGCTTTGTTCAATAGACTTGTGAATTTTGAAGGAGAATCCTCTATTCTTTTACCATCGAGAGAATTGTATGCTTTATTGAAATACTCTATCGCTTTCCCGTATTTCTTAAAATCGGCATAGCAACAGCCTTTTATATTATAAAAGTTGGCAATTACCTCCTTGTCTTGATATGAATGACCAACTCCACGCTCCAAACTGTCCAAACAAGCAAAGGCTTCTGTGCTGTCATTGTTCAAGGCATAGAGTTTACATAAATTACTGTAAGAAAGGTACTGTAGATCACAGTTTCTGCCATTCAATATTTTAGTATGTTCTATATGATTCTTTGCAAATCTGATAGCATCTTTGTATTCCTTTTGTTGTTGCTTCAAGTTCATCATGTTGCTGTAATAATCAAGTTTTGCCTGTTCCCGGTCAGAGAAAGACAAATCTTGCATCACATTCCAACATTGCTGCAATTGAGTCTCTGCCATGGCAAACTCTTTTCGGGCAAAATATTCCTTTGCCCAATATATATGATATATGGTTTTCAGTTTTGCAGAATTGGACACATTATAAAGAGAGTCTAACTCTTTTTGATAATGGTTGTAGCCTACTATGTCGCCAGTAGTTCTATACAAAGAAATTAAATTAGCCACAATTTGGGCTTGGACAAAGTCATCTTTGTATTCTACAGCCATTTGCAAAGCATCCTTATAATGATTGTTAGCTTTTTCCCATTCGCCCAATGCCACGTTCAATGTTCCCATTGCTTCTTCGGCTTGAATCAGGAAAGCTATATCACCAACATCGCGGTATCCCTTTTGCGCTTTTTGCAAATGTTCGTAAGCAATGTCAAATTTGCCTGCGTAAATATCCAAAGAACTTTGTGCCATCCAATAATGTGGACTTCCGTATCTGTACGGATTTGTCTGCGCACATATACAACAGGTGGATATAAGCCATATAACAGCAACAGATATATAATGTTTATAGTTCTTCATACGACCTTTTTCTATCATTTCTACAATATCCGAGAATAGCAAGCTGCGGGACGATATCTTAGCTGTTACAAAATGTTATTGCCAAATTTTTCCTCAAACTCTGTAACAACATTCTTAAAATGTGGAGTTAAGCGATTAAAAGCTTCTACATAGAGTTCTTTGGGTACTCCAAAATAAGCCTCAGCAATAGAGCCAGTAATACAGGCAATAGTATCACTGTCGCCACCTATACTTACAGCGTTGCGTATGCAATCTTCAAAGTTATTTCCATCGAGGAATGCGACAATAGCCTGTGGCACTGTGTCCTGACAAGTACCTCCCCATTTATACGTGTTACGAATTTCGTCACAAGTAAAGTTTAGGTCGTAGCCAAAACGTGCAGATATTTCACTCCTTATTTCTTCCTTGCTTAGCCCTTTCCTGCCCATAAGCACACAAAGTGCCGTAGCCTGTGCACCTTTAATTCCTTCTGGATGATTGTGGGTACACTCTGCCGAACATTTTGCATACACAAGAACATCTTCTATGGTATCAAAAGCCCATCCAACAGGTCCAACGCAGGCTCTTCGCTTATTGCTATCAATTTGCCTGTCTTTTGATCCTTCATAGCATACTTCCATATAAGTCTGTTGCGGTCGAAATATAATTGTATGTCAAACGTCTCATTATATACCATTTAGCACCCATTTCCAAACAGGCACGATCTCTATTTTCAACCCATCTCGCTCCATCACTCCCTCATCCTCGTATGTCACAATCATTGCCCTTTTCAGAGGATATAAAGAATTAAGGGCTACCAAGGCTTTTATCTCACGCTCCAATGTAGACTCGTCGCTCATTCTATAACTGGCTTGAACAGCCAGACCCTCGTCGGGCACATAAAAGTCAACCTCGATATTGCGGTTGAAATAATAGACGCCACTGCCATACTTCTTATATAATGTTATGGCACATAGGTTTTCAAGCAACAGAGTGTCGGGGTTGTTGATGAAGAGGTGCAACAGTCCGTTGTCCACAAAATAGTGTTTCTTCACCGTTTCTTTTTCTGTGAACTTAGAGGCATAGTTGTCCAACGATATCAGCAGACAAGACTCCTGCAAATACCTCACATACTCCATAATGGTTGACGCGCTGCATGGAACACCAGTCGACTTAACCAAGTTGCTCAATCTGTTCAACGAGCAGGGTTGCATCACGCTTTCTGCCAAGCGACGCACACACAGACGCAGGGCATTCTCGTTCTTTATCTTATGGCGCACAATAAGGTCGTTGAAGAATATGCGGTTGTACAAGCTGTTGAGCCAGATGCGCTTCTCGCGGAAGTTGACCAATTCAGGGAAGCCTCCCCATTCAAAGTAAGTTTTGAAATGACGCTGCAACTCATTTGCCTTCCTGCCATACTGCCATCCTCCTGTAATGTTTACACCGACAGCCGTAAGATATTCGCTAAAGCTATACGGAAAGACATTCACACTAAGATACCTGCCTCCCAAAACAGTCTCTATGTCGCGGCTCAGCATCTTGGCATTGCTTCCCGTAACATAGACACGATACTTCAAGTTGGCAAGACGGCGTGCAAAGTTAGCCCAACCGTCCACATTCTGTATTTCATCAAAGAAGAATATCGGCTGACCGCTATACATGCTGTGATAAGCCTGAAGTATAAGGTCTAAGTCGGTAGCTGCCATCCCTTGCAGACGTTCGTCGTCGAAGTTGACATAAACAATGTCCTCCAACAGCTTTCCCTCTGCCAATAATTGCTGCACACGCTGATACAACAAGTAGGACTTACCTGCCTGTCTTACACCCACAAACACATAGTTGCCATACTCTTCCAAGTCAAGAGGACGCTCCACCAACGGTATACTTCCTATATATTCTTGATTCTCAGATATTATCGTTCTGAACAATTCCTTATCCATACTCTGCTTTTTCCTACAAAGATATGATTTTTATTCGGTGGCACAAAATAAAATCCGATGATTTTATTCGGTAGCAGCGAATAAACATTTGCTCTTTTATGCATATGAGGGCAATGAGAGTTAGGATCTCTTTATTCATTAGTTTAACGCTTACACTATCTTTTAACAACACAAAACGTTACATCTGTTTTTGTAGTATATTTTGAATTACTACACTCAAAGTAATAATAGACATATTGACCTCCGTTAAAACCTGTATGAGACTTGTCAAACACGGTTTGATACTTTTGCCTTGAGTAAATTCTCATTGACTCATGATTGTTCATATCAGAGGCTCTAGGTGTCTTTGTTGGTTTTGAAGAATATTTTCTCCAATGAACTATGCAACTCATGTTGTCGCTTATGTCGCCACCATTAGTGAAAGTTGGACGAAACGAAACTTCACTATATGTCGTTGTTGTCAAATTGCGTTTCTCTTTGGGTGTCTCCAACTTACTTGAAGTAGAAGGATTTTCTATATCAGTCTCACTTGTATACTCATCCTTACTGCAGCTAACCATTGTCGTTGTTAAAGCCAAAGCTAATGCAATGTATTTAAATCTGCTTTTGAACATATCTTTTTCTATTTGTTCGTATTCCTTGTATAGATTACTTATAAGCATGTGCAGCCTTCGAATGACCACAAGTACAGATAGAAGGATGATTGTTTGTTGGTACAAACCTCTTACAATTATAGCTTCCATTACTCAGACCACATTTCGTGCAATGTCCATCACCATAACCGTTAGCATGCACTTCACTTGTCATTGGGACAACCTTTGAACTACAGAACGAGCTAAGACCTATAACAGAAATCATAGCAATTGATACCATAGACAGAATAACAATAGTCTTCTTCATTTTCGTATGCACTATGTTCGTGTCGTGCGCAACTTCTAAATTTGTTATTTGTCTGTTTATGAGATATAATGTATGTAAGTAACCCTCCACTGTTGATTTTTTTAAAGATGTCTTTCCCGTAATCAATTCTTTAATTCGTTCAAGATAGAGTCGGCTTGCTCTTGAAATTTTCCTTGAATCGTAACAAAATGTTTTAATAAAGAAACTGCTTCTTTATTTTTTCCCATCCTAATAAGAGTTGTGATTTTCTTCCATTGCAATTCATATATATCCAACATCAAATTTCGCTCTTCTTCTGTATCTGTCGTTTCGTTACTCATATAGTTGCCAGAGATATCCATAGAAAAGGAAGGAATATCAGAACATTTATCCAACTCATCAATAGCCTCAACTACTTCTTTGTCATTTTGTGCATCACGAACCTTTGCTTTTACCCTATTCACTTCATTTCGGGGTATTTCCAGATGTTTTGATTTGCTCTTAGTTTGCACCGCAACCATCTTATGACTATCTGTTGAAGTTTCAATGGGCTTAAAGAGAAAAAATCCGACAACAAATATGGCCGCTATAGAAACGACAAACGAACTTTTTATTATTCGATTTTTTCTTCTATTTTTCCACCGATTCATGGTTCGTAATTTCTCTGCACGACCTGCCAAGCTCTTCCGTATTAGAATCGATACTTCAACCTCTTTGCGCAATTCTTCATCATTTAAGATTTCTTGTTCAAAGAGCAGAGTCTCTTCAGATGACATCTCCTTCCGTAGATATCTATCAATCTTATCATTAATTCTTTCGTCCATTCTTATCTAATATTTTAGTTTATATCTCGAAAATGTATCTCGCACCTTTGCTTTCAAACTCTCCATGCATTTATACTTACTGGTTTTCAAACCGTTCTTGCTGATATTCTTCTCACCTCTTGCAATGATAATCTCATCCAATGTCATTCCTTGATAGTAAAACATTGTCAAGATTTCCTTGCATCTTGGAGGAAGTTCTAAAACACAGCTATTCACAATTTGTTCACGCAAAGTTTCTACCGATTCATCTCCCCAAGCAACAGACGTTACTTCCTTCATATGCGCAAAAGACTCAAAATCATCCTCCAATGTCAGATGATCATTTCTCAACCATGAACGGTAGTCATTTTTGGCAATATCAATTAGAAATGTATTTAGACTACATGTCAGTTTTCGAATATTTCCATTTCTATCATAGCGAAACAGTTCATCACTTTCACCCACAAAAATCTTTCTTGTTTCAATTTCCGTCCAAAGCTTCACAAACGACTGCTGGAATATATCATCCATCAAATCCATTCGCGAAAAGACAGAATGGTAAGAATTTTTAAAATATCTTTTTGCAAGATGATAAAACTCCTCCATTGCCTTGTCATGCTTATCTTGAATCAGAAGCACATATTCTGCATCGGTTTTACTATTTTGCTTGCTAAATTCTATCAACATACGTTTTATATGCCTTTTTAGTTATTAAGGAGTTTATTTTTCTAAAAGTAACCCCAATTATCAACAATAACTTAAACAAAATTAGCCACGAGCATAAATAAATACGCTCGTGGCTGTTGATTCTCAAACAATCATTTTTATTATTTTTTTACTTTATATGAGCAACTCGCTTCATTTCTTGATTATTCATCGCTCTACTCATGCTATTCTGTTCCATTAAGAGGCTGATATATAATCATTTTATCATTAGGCTTATAGATAATACCTAATGTTGATTCCTCAAGTGTTGCACCATTTATCCAAGCATACTGACTACCATCTGCTGGTGTACCTTTTTCAAATACAACATACTCTTCATTGAAAGAGTTCAAAACGACATCTGTAGAAATTTCTTCATTAATAGTAGTCAAAACTATTGAACACTTCTTTGTTGTTGAGTCTATTCTAAATGCAGCTAAATTTATATAATCTGTATACATTCCATAATACATTGTTCCATCTTCGTCTGAAAAAGGATTTCCATACTTATTGACTATTTGATCACAAGTTAATCCTAAGCATTGATAATACAGACCGAATTTGTTTATCATATGTGCTGTTTGGAAGAAATGCTTTGTTTCTTTGAAACACACGACTTTCTTCTTTTTATCAAAAGTCACAATTGCTTTTGACGCATCCTTATCCTTTAAAGTGGAATAAATAGCTTTCGATTCATCCTCCTCCATGCTATAATAATGAGAATTCATGTATGCCAAGACTGCCGCCTCTGGTACAGATTTAAACAACTTCAAATCGATTTCTTCAACAAGTCCATCCTCTGGACACAAAAACACCTTTGTAGTATTAATAACATCATGAACTGTATGCTTAAACTCAAAGGAATTTCCATCTGCTCCAGTATATGATGGTTTTCCTAATCTAGAAAGAGTGGAAATCATTGTGGAATAATCTTGGCCTATGACACCTACATAATCATACCACAAGTCTTGGCAATCATCTCCAACGATAACTTTTACCCAAACATTGCCCTGATTAGTCTGGATTTTGATATAAGCACTACCTTTTTCTCCTTCTGCTGTTATCACTCCATCGCTATTTACAGTTGCCAAACGAGGGTTTGAACTTACATATGAAGAAACAACATAGTCTGGGTTATCTACAGCAAACTTTATGTATGCAGTTTTACCAACCTCCAACTTATGGGTTTCTACTATCTTCTCATAAGTAAACTCACCATTTTTGTCAGAAAAAATAGTCATACTGAAATCAGTAAGATTCTTAACTTTCCAGTCATCAAACTGATTTTGTCCCATAAAGACATAACGCCAACTTAATCTTGAATTGGCTTTATCATACTCCCATCGACCTTCTTTCTCTCCACTTCTTTCTACATTATTATACTTACTATAAAAAGTACCATCTGCGGAATAACGGTCTTCTTCATTTTCTGCTTCGTGATACCAGTTGCCAACTACGGAAATTGTTGCCTCTGGCGAAAATTCCGTTATATGATCACACTTGTCCTCGCTACACGCCGTGAATCCGAGGGCTATCGCTATTGCGATAAAATACAAGACTTTTTTCATTACTATGTTATTTATGAATTTTAATTTGTTACTTTCGATGCTGAAGCTTCCCCACTAGCAGTTACATCATCACTCCCAGCAGGAACTTTTCCTCCTTTGTCATCAGTAGAATTCTCATCCGATTTATTATTACCTTCTGTATTCAATTCTTCCATTATGTCGGGCTTCCCTCCACCTAGGATATCTTTAAAGCTCGGCTTCCTTTTCTTCAAATAAATATACTTTCTGTCATGTTTAGAAGTATCTTCCTTGCAAGTAACTGTAAGCATCGTTCTTTCAATACCCTTATCAGCCTTTAAAGAAATCTGCATTTTGTTCTTGTCAACTTTTATTATTTTAGAATCATACTTCAATATATAATGACGATAAATTCCTTCAACTTTGAATCCTATCGTTTTACCATACTCCAATGTATCTTTTTCAAGTTGTAATTTGATAGAATATTCAGGTTGAGCAGGAGTATTCTTCTTGAATATTTTTGAGCCAGCAAAAAACAACATTCCCAAAAGAAAAACAAAAAGCAGACAAACAAAAATGTTCAACGGAGTTAACCTTCGTCTTGACTGTTGTTTCTTGTGCGAACTTCTTGTTTCTTGAGATTCGTCTATATCGCAGACTTGAAACAAGGTAATCGTGATATTATCACTACCACCATGATTTAATGCGGCTTCAGTCAATTGCTCTTTACATAACTGTAGGTTGTCTTTAGAATCCTCAATAATTCCACCTATTACTTCATCTTTGCAAACACCACACAGTCCGTCTGAACATAATAAGATGACTTCTCCTTTTACTAAATCATACTCTGCGACATCAGCCTTAGCCTTTTGAGAGTTATCACCTAAGCTACGAGTAATAATATTACTATTAGGATGATTCATTGCAGCGATGTCAGTTAACTTACCTGCATCAACCAACTGTTGCACATAAGAATGGTCTTTTGACATCCTTCCTATACCTTTTCCTGGCACAAAAGAATAAGCTCTACTGTCTCCAAGCCATGCAATATAAATTTTCCGGGAAATCGCCCATGCAATAACAATAGTTGATCCCATTCCCTCTGCCTCTGGATTTTTCAAACCATATTCTTTCACTCTAACATCTGCCTCAAAAATTATTTTCTTAAGATAATCTTTAATTGAAGATGCTTTATTTACTACACCAGTTGGTATATTCTCCGAAGCAAGCATTTCCTGTACATTTTCTATAGCTATTGCACTAGCTACTTCACCTGCATTTTGCCCACCCATGCCGTCTGCAACAACCATTACGCATCCTAACTTTCCAAGTTGGATAGCCTGCTGATAATCAGCAGGAACTATCCAATTATTACTTGTCAAGTCAGGACAAACCGTAAAGTTATCCTCATTATTCTCACGCAAACCAATATTGGTTCCCGCAAATAGCTTAAATGAAACCATAATTCAAGTTATTTTTCGGAAGCCGTTTTAGACGACTTCTTTCCTTTTGTTTTATTCTGTTTCTTATTAGACTTATTTGATTCTTTTGCATTGCTTGGAGTCAAAACTGGCTCATCAGTCACCTCTGCAGGTCCTGCCATTTTATCAGTTAGCAATTGGAGAGCCCATTTTGCCTTACCTACTTTTACCGCTACGCCAGCAAGGTAAAACTGTACTCGTCCACGTCCTTCATACTTTGGAACAACAAACAAACCGCCAATAACTCTCTCAACCTCTTTAGGAGTAACTTCTTGCAAAGTACTATCAGCCTTCACATCTACAACAATAGTATTCTGTCGCAGATTTACAACCATAGCACTATCCTGAATATCTGGTGATGCATATGCCCACAGCATATATCCAGTTTTCTTACCTAAAGTTATATCCTCACTGAGTCCAAAGTCACTCATTTTGTCTTGATGCTTCCAAAGGCTCTTGCCAGTGTTTACGGGTTGAAGAAATTCTGTTCCTATCTCTAATTCTATAGGCTTATAGACACTATCTTTCAACGCACGTTGATAACACCAGAAATAATCCGGTTTGTATTTCTTATCAACATTTACTCTTTCATAATCAGCGTCATTTCGCCATGGCTCTATAGCATGACCTAAGACATATAGACCACCAGCGACCTTTATAGCAAGAGTGTATGTTTCGCCATAAAAAGATTTACCATTCTTGCCATAAGTTTCACCATTACGCTCTAATCGATATTGCTGACGGATAATGGAAAGCTCAGGTGCCAAAGCGTCCTTTGTTAAATTAATACTTTCTCCTTTCAAGGAACTACTGCCTAACAAATCAGCAATACTGATTTGAGCAAATGTATTCATGCTCAATAATGCATATAAGCATATCAATAATAATCTTCTCATATTTTTATCTTAAATTACACATAGGCACAAGATGATTATAAACATCAGAATGAATATCACCTCGACTAACTATACCTATCGCATAAATATTACCATTAATAATGGCAAAAACAGGTCCACCTGAATTACCATGATCAATACCTTGATTAACCATTATACATCTTCCATCATTAAGCCCTGTTCTAGCTATACTTAAACGATTATATATTGGGTCAACCATTTTTTTACCGTCACCAATACCTAAACTCCGTGGAAATCCCAACAAATGAACCGTTTGACCTCCCTTAAGATTAGAAGACATAGAAGCGCCATTAATAATGGCCCCCTTGGATGAGGTCCTTGCATACGCCCAATCATTTCCTAATGATGCTGTTGTTCCAAACGCAACACCTCCTTCCAATTCAATCTGTGTACCTTCTATTTCAACATCCATACTATAAGGAGAATCATAAGAACGATCTATAACAAAACTTGCATCAGTAAAGTTCAATTGCTTTCCATCTTGATTTGTTGCAATGATTTTTGAAAAAATCTTCACTTCTTTGCTTTTTTTTGAATAACCATAATATCTTTGTAATTTATCCAAATCAAACATCCAAGGCTCCACACAATGACGAGCTGTTACAAATCGTCCATCATTCAACAGGAATCCTGTACCTTGACTTCTAAAGATTTGTTCCGTCTCTTGACCTGCGCTCAAATAAACATATGTTTCAACAGCATAAACAGAAGGCTTAACTCTGTCTATAGAATTAACAACCTCATTATCTGGTCGAACTATAATCGTTTTACCATTTCCACCTGTTTTAGCAGAAATTCTTTTTGCCATATCAGTACTATCTTTTACCCATTTATCATGAGCATCTGCTACCAATTTTTTTTGAACCTCTACATCTTTTAATAGACCTGCTATAGCTTTACCTTGCTTTCCTATCAGCTCTCCTTGGTCATAAATAACAAAACCTGCAATAACAGCAAATATTGCAAGGAAGGCTGTCAATCCAAGAATCGCCGTCTTATAAGGACGCAACGCCTGCTTGCGGAACAATTCCAATCGTTCCGTCATTTTGATACTAGACACAAGACTTTGTTTTCCAGCAGGAACAATAAAGCCCATTCTTGGACCATCGGTCGAGAGTTGAATCTCATCACCATTTTCCAAGTACCATTCAGAAGCAATTGTTCTACCATTGAGGAAGGTTGAATTAGTTTGTGACAACTGCACTAACTTCCACTTATCACCTTCCTTGATAATAGCAGCATGACGACGACTAACAGTTGGGAAAGTCTCATCATCAAAACGAACCTGACAATTACCATCACGACCCAATTCTACCTGGTCAATGATAATTTTCTGAGATTCACCAGCCTTATGATACTTTGAAGCATCTTTATGCTCCAAAATAAAATAACGACGGCCATTACCATTAAACAAAGCGCCAACACCTGCTCCAACAGAGCCACGCAATGTTCTCTTATATTTCACAGTCTTTCTTTCCATTTTTAATTATTTTTTATTCTACTTTTATTTTATATTCACCAGCAGTTATAATGTCACCAGTAAAGACTTTGAGTCCTTCTCGTGGCACAGGAGAAGTATTAAGATACGTACCATTAGTAGAAAATACCCAACGGCGTTCATCCTTTACCCATTGTCCATCTCTGATGAGCCAATACGAGCCGTCTGCAGCTTTTTCTAATGTGAAGTGGTATCTTGACACATAAGTACTATAACTTTCCGGAAGCACTATATCATTGTCAATTTCACGTCCCACATGCAACATACGACAACGCCCTTTTAAAAGAGAATTGAGGTAATATTGCTGTCCAAGGTTTTCTCCCTGCGAAATCACAAGTTTAGTCAAGTTAGCCTTCCTCGAAAGATGCTCATTGGCATGACTTTCACCAAAGGAATTCACCAGGGTTTTCATATCCTGCAAAACCTCAACAGCACTTTGATAACGCTCCTTAGGATTGGGTGCCAGACATTTTTCAATGATACAGAACCATTTTCTTGCCTCAGGTATATTCTGAAGAGCTTCACGATTCCATTTTCCACGTTTGGCACATTCCATATAATGAGGGAAATCCTCTACATTTTCAATGTTACCAAAAGGAAAAGAGCCATCAGTCAACACCTCGTACATCATGACGCCAAATGACCAAAGATCCACAGAAGGAAGATACGTTATACCTCCACCTACCTTATAATAGATTTCCGGTGACATATAGAGAGGAGTGCCAAACGTTTGCTTGGGTTTATTTTTCCACCATCCCACTTCAGACATACGTCTGGCCTTCTCCATTTCTCCCACTACACCAAAATCAGTAAGAGCTACCTTGCCATTCTGCCGCAGCAAAACATTTTCAGGTTTTAAATCCCTATGTACCTTTCCATTACTATGTAAGGCGTGGAGCCCTTCAAGAATATCATGAGCACGATAAGGCAAACGTGAAAGATCTTTACCTATAAACTTCGACCAATCTCCTTGCGGACAATATTCCATGAGGATATATGGGTTTCCTTGAACGACACCAAAATCAAGACTATGTACAAGATATTCACTTGAAATGCGCATAACTTTATACTCTTGTTCAAATCGCTTAATAAGGCCTTCGTGCAATTCTCCCATAATCTCCCATAGGCGAAGTAGTTTCAAAGCAAAGGTGCCACCTTCTGAATCCGTAACCTTATAGACATCTCCATATGAGCCGCTGCCAATTTTGTCGATAACACGATACTTGCCATCAAACAAATCTCCTATATTTATAACTAAATGGTATGCGACCATAATCTTCTATTCTATTAAAGGTCAAAACGATAAAGTTGGTTACCTAAAAGAATTAAGTTTCCACTCTTTAATTCGATACTTTGAGAAGCTTGAACAAATGTTGTTTTATATTCACTCGAATCAACAATTCCCCACTTACCATCCTTGAAACAAATTTTGGCCTGTTCTAAAGATGTTATTGTTGAGTTTTTAGGATCAGTATTATTTCTATTCAAACTGATTTCATTTCCTTCAAAACTCAAAGTTTCTCCCTCAGGAAGACCCGTCTCTTCAGAAATAGGAGTTAAAGTAAATTTACCTTCTTTCTCTCCCTTTCTTTGAGGACGTACAGTCTTACGGAAATCTGATACTTTCGCTGAATCATCTGCCTTAGGACTTTCCTTCACATCAACAGAATATCCACAATTGGCACATGCTCCATCTTCCATGTCAAAGCCGCATTCAGGACATTTGTTACCTGCAGAAGCCTCACGAGCTGTTTTCGATGCATTCAAATCAGACTCACGCAAGGTCTTCTTTGGATTAAAGTTCTCATTTACCTGGCGATTAGTAGGGCGCTCATGATTATTAGACGCCGACTGATTTGCATTCAATTGCTGTTCCGGCTCATTTACCATTAAAGGCTTATTGCATTTCTCGCAAGTTTCCTTTCCCTGGGGATTGTCCCAGCCACAAAATTGACATCTCATAATTATTTCTTCAATTTTAAATATCTTAAAGTATAACCTAACTTAAACTCCAATGTATGAATACGATGCTTATAGCCTTTCATCGTAACATCGCTATTATTCAATACGGTCCAACGCTCGTTCTCCCAATAGTTCTTGTTCGCCATATTAGTAAGCATATAAGTATATGACAATCCAAATGACAAACCTGCCCACTCGTAAGCAGTACCGAGGCGTAATCCACAATTGAACTTCTTCAAAGGAGAAGACTGGAATTTGTCGTGATGAGGAACAGCTGCGTCATTACCTGTTGTGTACATCTCTTCCCAATATACACATGGCTGATAAAGATTGAACTCTGTATCTACTGCTGTATGGCGCAAATAATTCGAATTATCTACACGTTGATGAGTTGCAGAATTAAACAGATGCATAGTCTCACTATCAGTATTTCCTGAGAATTTCATCTTAGCAGAAAGACCAAAATTCAACACAGGACCTACATTGATTTGCACATGACTCATATCATTTACCTTAAAACGATAAGATCCTAAAATAGGAACCTCAATCATGGTATGGGTATAATCCTCTGTATATGAATTCTGCACATCACCCTTCATATATTGGTATTTTGTATGAGGAAGGATATACGTTGTATTCTGTCCAAAAGTATTCTTATACTTCACCTGAGTAAAGTTTACACCAGCCATCAAGAAGATATTCTTGTACAAGCGCATATCAGCAAATACTCCAAAACTATAGCCGATTGCTGACTTATAAGAAGCATTTTCTGCACTGGTTCCCAAGCCGTAATCCAAAACAGAGCCAACATAATCACCACCTGCAGAAGTTGCTACTGATGGCAAATAATAACTTGCGCTGAAACCTATAGATAGGTTACGTCCACCCACCAACTTCGAATTAGGGAATATCAAGTCTTGTGCTTTGCGTGGCAACTGTGTAACCATTACACCAGCAACCTGTCGATCTGTTTTAATTTGTACACTACCATTTCTTGGCTCTCCATTTGGCAAGTTCTTTGCACATTCTATACGAATACTATCCTGACCAACTCGCTGTACATTCATCCATGTAGGATAATCCCCAACGAACCAATTAGCAGCATCAGTATATACCTTCATATAATGTACGTCGCCTTCAGAATCTATAACCAAGTTATTTTGAGAAAGAGTAAGATGCTCTTCTCCTGCACCCTGATATATCTTGATAACAACTGAGTTTAAAGGCGTTGCAATCACAATGTCATCAGTACGCTCCAAAACACGGTCATTAGGCGAAACAACTATGCGAAGTGTATTATCTGATTGTTTTTCTATCTTACACCAAGATGGAGCAGAAGAGACTTTCCAGTTGGCATTAGACTCAACAGAGATTTTATCCTCTGTACCCTTTGCAGGGAAAGAAAGACTCTTTGCACCAACTTCCAAATATTCAGGACGTGCTTCCTGTACCACTCTAATAGTCTTGTACAAAGCACCCATTTTAACCGTCAGATTCGTAACCTTTTCTCGTGTGCTATTATTTGCCTCACGACATTGAACAATAACATTCTTTGAATCGTAAGCATTAGTATTACACCACTTTGTTGCTCCATCTATTTTCCATTTACCATTGGCTTTTACTAAAACTTTCTCGTCACCTCCCTGATATGGTATTTTTATTTCTTGCTGTGAAAGTTCCAAAACAGGTAAACGCTTACGACAGTACTCAATCCATTTGTTACAGTCTGTTCTAAGGTTACCATCACATGCCATAGCTCTCTGATAATAACCAATAGCATCAACATAACTCTTGTTGTTCTTCAATGCTGTTGCACGCTGATAAAGTTCAGCACAATTTTGCGCTTGTGCTTGCAGTGAAAAGGCAAACATACCCATTACTGCTAAAAAAGATGTTCTAAATAATTTCATATGAATATTATTATTAATTAATACTTTTCTTTACTTATTTGGAGCTGAAATAAATTTTTGAAGCACCTTGCACCTTTTTCCAAAAGTACTTGCGGCAGATTCCGCTCCAATATTCGCATATTCAACACCTCTATCATATAAATACTTGTAAGTTTCATTAATCGTCTCTTGCGAGTTTCCCCATATAGCAATCGCCTCTTGACGAATTGAATCTGTCACATTCAACTTAATAGCACTACTGTATTTTTGGGCAGCCAAACAGAGTTTCTGTTCATTTCTCTTATCTATATTTTTGCTTTTTTCCTTTTTAATTATGCTCTCAGCTTCTTTCACTTCTGCCAGCAAAATACTATCATTAGGATTTGTCACTACAGTAAGCTTCTGTGAAGAAACTGGTACTTTCTCACCTCCTATTTTCGGTGTCAAATACCAACTTCCTAATCCTAAGACTGCTACCAACGAAGCACCTATCAACATTTTTGGGGATACATTTCTTGTCTCATGCTTGATTCCATTTTGATGTTCAGCAACTATCTTCACGATTTCCTCTGCACTAGGTCTATCCCAAGGCTCTATAGATAAACAACGCAGAATCAAAAGTTTCATATCTTTCGATACATCATCTTTGATTTTAGGAACCTTTCCCTTCTCTGATTTTTGTGTGATGCCACCATATTCACCAAATGGCACATCTCCCATCAATAACTCATATAAAGTAGCTCCAAATGCCCATATATCACGAGATATTACATTGATAGGATTTGACTTCAAGCACTCATACGACATATAGGCTATAGTTCCATCCTTGGCACTATCATCAGAATTTTTACTTCTACGCATCGTTTTACGCAATCCCGTACTAATACCAAAGTCTGTTATCATCATTTGCCCGTCTGCATTGATTAATACATTACCAGGTTTAATATCCTGATGTATAATATTGTGCTTATGAATGTAAGCTAATCCTGCAGCAACCTGTCCTGCAAAGTCCCAAAGATCATCCTCTCCGATCTTGCCTACATACTTAGCAGCAGAGCCTTTTTCGCAATATGGTAGTACTATATAAGGACAACCTTGAAAGATATCGAAACTAAAAGGCTTCAAAATGTTCGTATGATTCAAATTACATACTAGCGAGAATTCCTTACGAAACATCTTTATTCCTTCAGCATCCATCTCCTGTACAGAAGAATATACTTTCAGTGCAACTTTCACCTGAGAACGCAAGTCTGTAGCTAACCAAACTTCCGAGAAACCACCACCACCTATCTTCTCTATCAGCTGATAATGATTATCCAAAGGCGTTTCTGTTGCTTTC
>ERZ1031449.117-NODE-117-length-19538-cov-7.259303_pt1 | contig 19538 bp, 39 predicted proteins | sample MGYA00516705_ERZ1031449 | MGnify/ENA primary metagenome ERZ1031449 (study PRJEB33719, sample SAMN04261152) | wastewater metagenome | biome: rural village; feature: human; material: feces | host: Homo sapiens | place: El Salvador | collected 2013-01-14 ... | reverse complement strand
TTTACCCTTTTATAAATTGCTGCTTTATTGTGCCCTTTCTTTAAGTTAGCCAAACTATTCTTTTTTAGCTTTTCTATTGTTTCTTCCGAATGAGCAAGCTTTAATCTTTTTGCAGCCTTATCTACCGTAGATGGGTGACACCCTACAATATCTGCTATCTCTCTGACAGAATGATTAGGATAGAGCTTTATGATTTGTTCGTCACGCTTTTTGTCGGGTTGTGAAACAAATATTTTTTGCACAAATTTACAGTCGCATTCGTGCATTATTTTATACAAGAATTTAACGCTGACACCCATTCTTTGCGCCAACTTGTATCTTGGACGCTCATTAATATGAGCTTTGATATAATCTATTGTTTCCTGTTCGATAATTCTCATGTATATTCAGTTTAATGGTGTGACTCACCTTTTTCTGCAAAGGTAAGAAAAATTCTTGGCCGAGCAAATGTTTTAATGTGTTATAACTTAGTTTAAGGAAATATTTGATTATTTGCACAAAAATTAATTGTGTAATTATCCGGTTAGACTATTTACACATTATAATATATAAATTACTATCTTTGCAACAAAAAAAATACAAGAAAAATGACAGCGGAAACTATTCAATTGATACAGACGGGAATTAATCTTCTTTGTGCATCGGGTGTAATCTCAACGCTGCTGTACTATAATAGTAGAAAGCGAAAGGAGGCGGCTATTGCGTCACAGGAAGAGAATAAGACTATTTCATCGTATGCTGATGAGTGGAAAGCTCTCTATGAACGCTCTAATGAGACAGTCGTTAATCTTAACGGCAAAGTAGATGAACTCTATGAAGAAATCAACCGATACAGAATAACGATACGCAATCTTAGAGACGAGAAGAACGATTTGAAGCTTGCCTTGCATGAGGCACAATGGAACAGATGCATCAAGGATGGATGTCAACTTAGAACCCCACCAAGAAAACGAGATTCTTTAGAAGCATTTGTAGAAAAAGAAGAGAGTGTATATCGTGACAGGGAGGATTAAAAAATGGTTAAGTATCTGAAATTACTCATACAAGTTAACAGCGGACATTCAAGCAAGGCATTCTTCTTAGTGTCCGTCACTCTGATAGGTCTCTTGATGCTCCTAGTTGTATGCTTCGTCTTAGTGTGGGAAGTGGTAACTTATGGGACTATCAAGACCGATTTGATGGGGTTAAGTGCATTTGTTGGTAGTGTGGCTAGTTTGTTCGTCACGGCTGGCATTACCAAGACGATAGGGGAACGTGGCGAACACAAAAACGAAAACGATAAATAGACTATGGCAGATTCAAGTATTTTAAAACCATTCATCCTCTCATTCGAGGGTGGATATTCTAACAGGAAGAGTGATAGGGGGCATGAAACCATGAAAGGTGTGACTATAGAGACATTCCGTAAAGTTTATGGTGCAAGTAAGACCGTATCTGACTTAAAGAAGATAACCGACGAACAATGGCATCACATATTCAAGAAATACTGTTGGGATGCTTGTAAAGCTGACCAATTCTATAACCAGTCGGTGGCTAATCTCTTGGTTGACTTTGCTTATAATAGTGGAGCGAGCAGAGCCATACGGAAGATACAAGCTATCGTAGGAACAAAAGCTGATGGCATCATGGGTAATATAACCTTGGCTGCTATCAATTCATACAAACAAGGTCAATGGGCGTTGTTCGATAAGCTGAAGGTGTCACGAATTGCCTTTCTCAATGCGATTGTGAACAATGACCCAAAGCAAAGTGTGAACCTGCATGGATGGCTTCGCAGAGTTGGGAATATACAATACGGAAAGCTCGTATGCAACAACGGAAAGATAATCACATGGTAATCTTACAAGATACAGGCTCAACTAAGGTATTAGTAAGACCATCATCCTTAATTGGGTGGTGGTTTTTCTTCACTTTTGAAATTTTGGAAAAGAGAGAGTGGACAGGAAAAATGTTCCTTTTGTTTTTATTTGTATCTTTGCACTCAAAAAGAAGGTTGATATGGAGCTTAGATTTGATTGGTGGCGTTGGCTCGTTACCATATTGGTAGGTTTCTTCATCATGCTGATGATGTACGGATGCCGGACAACAAGATATGTAGAAGTTGAAAAAGTAGTGCGAGACACTACTACTTACGCCCATTGGGATTCAATTGTCAACGAAAGGGTCAAGCTTATTCGGGATAGCTTGCTATCTTATCATTGGGAGCAGACCGAAAAACAGGTTAAGGATTCCACTTACATCAAGGATGATGTAAAGATAAGGGTAGATGAGAGTGGTAAGGTGTTTGGTAAGGATTCTACTCATGTAGAGATTAGATACAGGGACAGCAAGGAACTATCCAAGGTTCGTGATAGCCTTATTCATTATAAGGAGATAGCAGAGCGAGCTAGTATATACAAGGAACAGAGGGATAGTCTCAATAGAAAATTGAGTATTTCCCAGACCAAAAAGGAATATATTGAGAAAGACTTGGAGGGATGGGATTTGTTCTATTGGAAATTCGGTATGATTTCCTTTTGGGTTGTTTCCTTGATGCTGGTTACAATGATTTTCTTTTTCACGGTAAAATATAAGAAAAAGTTTTTTCATTAGGTCGGTTTTTAGTTATTTAAGGTTTTAGATTGGTTTTAGGTAACAACTTGTGGAGCAGCTGCCAGTGATGGTGGTTGCTCTTTTTGTATTACGAAAATGCTTTAAGGTGTAAAATATTAAAATTGCAATTTATTTAGTGTATTTGTAATTCTATATATGTAATTAAAACAACTTTAAGTGTTAAATCTATGCTATTTGAATAAAATATCACATTAAAACACTTGCAGTTTGAAAATAAATTAGTACCTTTGCAGCGTGCTTTGTTGGTGCTGACCCGCTTACAAGAATCAATAAGATTTCCCGTGGCGAAAGCCATACTACGATAATCCTTACCTAGATTTCGGGGTCAGACGAATGAAGGGTAAGGATTTCTTTTTAGAATCCTTGTTTTGAGTCGAAACATCCTTAGATAGTTCTAAGTTAATAATGGGCTATGATTGTTGGAGTAGGCGAAACACAGATAAGTTAAACAAATAAGGAATTTATGGGAAAGCATTATTTACATATACGTATGGACTTGGTAAAGAAGTACACCTATGGTGCGTCATCACAAGAAGTGAAGGCGCACAAGGAGACACTTTGCTTTGCTATTTGGTGTAAGATGCAACGCAGAAATTCTGTAATATTTAACTTAACCATTAAGGATGTAAAGAAAAAACTCGGTGTAGGCTATCCCAAGGTAAGAAAATTGCTAAAGAATGTCAAGGAGGATGGACTCTTTACAGAACTTGGTAACGGGCGATTTATCGTGAATACGTTCCGTGATAAAGAAAAGAAGCCCAATAAAAAGGGCGGTCGCTTCCAAGGGGCTTATGTTTGTCGTATTCCTATTAGCAAGGACTATAAGCTAAAGGAGTTATATTCTATAGTCAACAATATTTTGTACACATCGGTTATTAGTGGTGCTCGTCAAGACTGTTTTAACGTTGGAAACAATAATTGTGCTTGGCATCAACTAACTACTAACTCGTTTGCAAAGGTTGTGAATATGGGACATGGCTCTATATGCCGAATCAAGAAGAATCTTATCAGCAAAGGTAAGATTAAGTCCACGTATGCGGAAATGCACATGGCAGATGATAGAAACGAGGGAGAGATGGAACGAACATTGCAAAGGTTTGGTCGTAGGAACTTTACGTTTAACGTAGGTAATCTGCACTATTTAATCATACCTTGCTCTTACTCTTTTGGAGACCGAGAGACTTCTGTTGCTATCAAGCACAGAATCTATGGTTATAAATTGAAGGGACATCGAATGCAAATAAAGGAAAATGGCACAATAGGAAATCTACCTGATGACTTCTATGGTGGGTAAGTTCTATTTTGGACATTTTCATATTAGTAGTTAGTTGGAATAAGTATAGGAGTCTTTAAGAGGCTAACGTGTTCCTTGATATATTACGTGTTATTATTATATATACGAGATTATGAAGAAGATAGAAGAAAAGTACTTGGAATCAGAACATCAAGTTAGAGCTTATGATGTTTATCTGAGTTCATATCGTGTGAAAGGTGCAAATCGAGTGTTGGCTTGTAGTCGATTGTATGATGGTGACAAATTCATTCGTGACAACTTCCTGGTCAACGAGCAACAAGCCGACAAAATAGAGGCTATGTTTGACTTGGTTAATAGAATATTGGAAACTTGTAAGGATATAGACTTGTTTACGATTCGTGTTTCAAACAAAACTTTTGCGAATTTAGTGAAGAATGCTGACTTTGCGGAAGATTCTAATCGCTACTTTGGCAATATATCTAGATTCAAACGTCTGCTTGGCAAGAGGGAGGTGATAATTGTTATTCCCAATTGGTGTACCGCAAACAAAAAAGATTATGCTATTGACGAAATGGCAAAGGATTTGTATGCGAAGATACCATCTTCCCGAGTCTTTTCGGGTTTCTGTATAAAGAAAAATTGGATAGAAAAGGGCTTTATCGAAGATTTGTGGGACTTGTTATGGAAAAACGGATGGAGACAGAAAGATGGAAACTATTGTGATGATTGGCGAACATTGGCAGGTGCTTACAACTCCGTTTTGCGAACAGGCAAGAATGCAAAGTATGGAAAGGTTCAACCTAAGAAAGAAGAAACTGTTGTGGAAAGAAAAAGGCTTCTTCCAAACTATATTTGCTATACCGATGGTAGTTGTGATAATTATTCCACTCATAAGGCTGGCGGTTCGGCTTATATCGTTGTGAACACGGCTACAGGTGAGTTGGAAAAGGTTAAGACACATCATTGCTTGCATACGACCTCAAATCGTATGGAATGTTGGCTATAATATCAGCTGTTAATTATTGCCCGAAAGGTTCTGTCATAGAGGTTCGAAGTGATTCTAAGTACGCATTGAAAATGTTCCGCTATACAGATTGGGAGATAGGTGCAGATATAAAGAACCCAGACTTAATCAAGTTGTATCGTAAGTGTGCAAAGGACAAGCTTGTTATTTTGACTTGGGTAAAGGGACATAATGGTGATGATTTGAACGAGCAAGCGGATTGCTTGGCTTTTGGTGCATATGAGAAAGCATTAAAAGAGAATGGCTTACCAATGGCTCCTGAGAAGTATCGTGCTATGAGACGAGGCAAGCAGACGGTGTTTGAAACAGATAATTAAAGATAAATTTGATTTATTATGAAAGAGTTAGGTTTTGATAAGCTATACGTAAAGTTTAGCAATTTATATTGTGAGTATCGTAGTAGAAAGGAATTTTTGAAGTGGTTAAAATCTGCAAAGAATCTTTCTGAAGAGTTGTTTGAAGTAACGCCAAGTGGAGGTGGTTCGTTTGATGTTGTGTTGTCTTTTGAAGAGATAAAGAATTTATTTCCGATTATGGAGAACTCATTGCCTAAGTATGAAAACGATATAAAGCAAGTTCTTTTGGCCATAAAGGAAATGGGACAGCTTGAAGTTGCAAAGATATGGCATGAGGATGATTGGGGTGACGGCTTTGTAGAGGATTTTTGTAAAACCCATGATATTTAATGAAGATACAGACGTTTGAACTATGTGCCGGATATGACTCTCAACTGATGGCTTTGGAGCGACTGAAGAAGAAATATTCTGATTTCGATTACGAGTGCATCGGATGGTCGGAGATAGAGCCAAGTGCAATAGCCTTGCATAATGCTTGCTTTCCTAGTCTGTCCGGTAAGAATTTCGGTGATATGACCAAGATAGATTGGAGCAAGGTTGCTGACTTTGAATTGTTGACATACTCAACACCTTGCCAGTCCGTTTCGCAAGCCGGAAAACAGCAAGGAATAGAGGAGGGAAGTAATACACGTTCCTCTATCCTTTGGTTCACAAGAAACGCCATTATTACCAAGAGACCGAAATACCTCTTAATGGAGAATGTAGAGGCTTTGGTTCAAACAAAGTTCATCTGGTTCTTCAACAAGTGGCGCAAGGAGTTGGAATCCTACGGATATGCCAATTATGCAAAGGTGGTAAATGCTGCCGACTGCGGTGTTCCTCAGAACAGAAAACGTGTCTTCATGCTCTCTATACGAAATGATGGTGATAAGATAGATTATCATTTTCCGAGAAAGACAAAGCTGAAGAAACATTTGGTTGATGTCTTGGAGGAAAATGTGGACGAAAAGTACTTTTTGAGCGATGCTCTGCTATGTAAAGAGAAATTTGTACCAAATGAACGGAAAGAGCCTATGGGTGCAGCTATAAGGACTCGTTCTAAAGGGAAGTGGATAAAAGGCGAAAAGCATAGTCCAAAGGTTGAGCTTGGAAAGAATATTGCCAATGCCATAACATCTGCGAGCAAGGACTCCTTGGTTGTGCTTGGAGAGACAAGGTTACGCATTAGGCGTTTGACTCCAAGAGAACTCTTCCGTTTGATGAACGTTGACGAAGAATACATAGACCGGATGCTAGAAAGTGGAGTGTCGAAGTCAAGTCTTCAAAAGGCTGCTGGAAATTCGATTGTTGTAGCTTGCATGGAGATGATATTGGAGGAACTTTGGTTTTCTGAGAGTAATGTTAAGGTCGCTGATGATGGCCAGCTATGTTTGTTTTAAATGTTTTAATGAAATGATGTTTTTAAATAATAACGAGAAAAAGAAGAAAGCAAATGCTATCTCTTATAAGATAGATGAGTACATCTGGGGAAGAAAGGATTTTGTTACCGATTGCCCCTATGGTGAGAAAGGCAGATACACCAATGCAATTAATAAAGTTGGTGATTTGGGGTGTAAAACTTGCGAATGGCAGGTAAGACATGACCCAAGTACGCAAGTTGTGATGTGCTCCCATCCAAAGGTGGAGAAGAGCGAGATTAAGAAACTTTTTAAGGATATGTGATATGGATAAGGAGAAATTAAAGAATGATTACGAGAATGCTTGCAATGCTTATTTGAAGGCATTTTGTGAGAAGCATGAGTTTTACGGATTGGATAATCCGGAGACATATTGGATAGGTGACGAACCAGGTGGAATAGCTAATTGTGGTGATTTGACTTTCGATATGGCTACTATTGTAACAGATATTGACAAGGAAGCTCCCGAAGAAGAGTTGTTGAAGTGGTACGATTATACTATTGAAGCTAGTGAGTTCAATTTGCCTGTTCCAAACTTCGATCATTGGCTTATGGGGTGTCCTATAACACCAAGTAAATGGTTCGAGAATATGAGAGCAAAGCGTAAGGAGTTTGAGGACTTGTTGAAACAAGAAAACGAAAGATTGAAAAATGGAAAGAAGTAATCTTTTTAATCATTTGTTGAGGATATTTGATGAAGGTCTCAGTGTGAAGACTACTGAACTTGAATATGGTACACTTGAAGTTACTGTAGAGAATCGAAGCCAAGACAAGAAAATCACATTCTTAGCAAAGGGCATGGAGGATGCCAAGCAGAAAGCAGCGGAATGGCAGGTTGGACAAATGCTCTTGAATTGCGATGATTTCGAGGAGATTGTTATGTTTTTGGCTCAAAGAAAGAAACTTAAAAAGGAAATGTCAAATGGATAAGTATTTTAGAAGTTGTTTTTGTTGCGTCCATTTCTTGGAAATACAAAATACAAGTATAGGAAATGTTTTGAAATGCAAGAAAGGTAGCACTACGAAAGTACAAGGGAAGAGACTGACAGAAATTGCTGCAAGGTGCAAAAACTACAAAGCGTGTGGCACACGTTAAAGAACATGGTAAGACGAATTTAAGGATACAGGTGATAGTAGCAAGAGTGTTTGAGAAAGAGAAAAATGTAAAAACTTTAAAATAAATGGTAGAAATCATATTAAATAATTAAAATACATTAATAAAATAAAGAAACACATTAAAATGTTTGCACGTTTCAAATAATCTTTGTATCTTTGCATTGTAATTAAGAAATAAAGGTTATTAATTTGAAAAGGTGAGACACACCATAAAAACTGTAAGGCAAGATGATTACATCAAATGATTGCTACAAGATTTTTCCAAGTATTGAAAAGTTCTTCGAGAAGACCGAAAATGATTGTGCTGAAGACTTTGTAGATAACTTACATCATGCTTTAGAGCGCAATGGTAATGCTCTTTGTGCAGATGTCGTTATCGGCAAGGATAATAAAAAGTCTTTTTCCGTTTGGGTTTGCGGTAAGCATGGTAAGACAATGGATGAGCGAAATGGCTTGCATACTTTGGATGAGGTTAAACAAGCAGCTATCGAGCTTTCTACCAAGTTTGACTTGAACGATAATACAACGAACAAAATTCGTTACAAGAGTATCTGGGCTTAGTGCCCATACTCTTAGGGAGAAGTTAAATAGGTAATTTTGGCGAAGAGTTTTATCTCCTCGCCAATCTAATAAGGGAATGGTGAGGCACACCTCAAAAACTGGTGGTAATGACAAAGAAAGAAATTTTAAAACAATGGCTTGATGAGCCGAAAGTGAAATATTGTGGCAATTCAAATTTCACTTTGGGATATGGTGATGGATGGGACTGGTGTAAAGATACCCTACGACCAGCTATCTCGAAGAACGCTATGTTTCTCAGATTCTTGGAGCATTCAAGTTCCGGAAGCCTTTGATTAGGCTACAGCGATTATCCATTCAATCGTCTGGAGCGGATTAGCCTCAGCCCCGAAAGGAATTAGGGAGCTACGTTAGGGATGAATGCATAGGCACGTCAGAATGTCCGTCCAAGTTCTGTCCTCTGCGGTCGATGATTAAAAGCAAGGAAACTTGCGGTGTTGTCGGCAAGAAACCATCCTATAACATTGGCGATGGGCGCACAACCACCTTTCGAGGTGAGATTTATTTATTAATTTAAATTGATTTTTATGATTTATGTAAGGAGCAAGGAAGGTAAGGCATTGATGCCAAGCGAGCGTGGAGGGAGGATAGGTTATCTTCTTCGCCACGGCAAGGCTCATGTTGTCAGCCGTGTTCCGTTTGTCGTTCAGTTGGATTATGAGAGCACCACCTATACGCAGGAAGTGAGCCTTGGCATTGATGCTGGCTCAAAGCACATTGGCGTTTCGGCAAGTTCCGAGAAGAGGGAGCTGCTTGCAGCGCAGGTTGAGTTGAGAAGTGATGTTGTGAACTTGCTTTCTACTCGCAAGGAGTTGAGAAGGACAAGGCGAAACCGCAAGACACGTTACCGCAAGTCTCGTTTTGATAACCGCAAGCGAAAGGATGGTTGGCTTGCACCCAGTATTGAGCAAAAGGTTGAGAGTCATTTGAAGGTTATCCGCTTGGTTCATAAGTTACTTCCAATTACGAAGACCACTATCGAGGTTGCTCAGTTTGATGCTCAGAAAATCAAGAATCCCGACATCAAGGGTGATGAGTATCAGCAAGGCGAGCAGATGGGATTTTGGAACGTGAGGGAGTACGTCTTGGCTAGGGATGGGCACAAGTGTGTTCATTGCAAGGGTAAGAGTAAAGACCCTATTTTAAATGTTCATCATTTGGAGAGCCGCAAGACAGGTAGCAATTCCCCTAGTAATCTCGTAACGCTTTGCGAGACCTGTCATAAGGCTTGCCATCGTGGCGAGTTCGAGTTGAAAATCAAGCGTGGCACTACTTTGCGTGATGCGGCTGTGATGAACATTATGCGGTGGGCGGTGTACGAGAGAGCCAAGACAGAGTTCGGTAACGTTCACTTGACCTATGGTTACATTACCAAGCATACTCGCATTGAGAATGGTATCGCCAAGACCCATGCTGCCGATGCCTTCTGTATTGCAAAGAACGTACACGCAATGCGATTGAGTTCCTTCTTTATGTGCCGTTGTGTTCCTCGCCATACAAGAGCGTTGCACGTAGCCAACCCTAAGAAAGGTGGCATCCGCAGAAGCACGATAGCCTCTCATAAGATTGGTAAGTCCCGCTTTCAGCGTTTTGACATGGTGCGATGGATGGATAAGGAATGCTTTATCTTTGGCAGTACTCACGGAAGACCAGCTTTGCGTGACATCGAAGGCATTAAAATGCATGATAAGCAAGCTGTGAACATCAAGACGATTAAGTTTTTGAAAAGATTAAGAAATAATATTTTAGTGAAAGAAAGGACTTTCAAAAGTTGAATTATTATGGATTTAGGAAAGGCGATTAAGACAATTAGGGTAAGCAAGGGCTTAACTCAACGACAACTGGCTATAGCTATCGGTTGTAGCGAGACGAATATGTTGTTTATGGAAACCGGAAGAACGTTTCCACGCAAAAGTAAGATTGATGCAATTTGTAAGGTGTTGGGGATTCCGATGTCTTACTTGTTGATGTTCTCTATTACACAGGATGATATTCCGGAAGATAAGCAGAGTTTGTACACAAGCATCGTTGAACCGATGCGAAATGAATTTATTAGGGAGTTACTGCGATGAAAAGATACTTTTATTTTTCCGCAAGATTCATTAAGAATGGACGTATGGCGTATTCCGCCGGAATATTAGAATCAGATGAAGGGTATTTTGATTTCGTTAAGGCCACAAAGGATATTGCACAAGAAGAAGGGGTTGATGTAAAAAAGGTTATCATCGTTTTTTGGACAGAGACCAATTCTATTATGATGGATAAGTTTAAAGCTTTAAAAGAAGAGGAAGATTGGTAGAATTTTACTTTGAAGGAAATATCATTTGGAAAAATTACGATTTCTATTTCATGCCTTGTGTAGGGGATTATGTCGTGATTAATAATCTTACATACAAGATTAAGTCTCGTGTGTTCAAGTGCCAAGGAAAGACTGTTAAAGTTGTTTTAAAAAAGGTTGATAATGAAAATACGAATAGTTAAACATGTTTGTGCCGATGGAGTAGAAAGAGGTATCTTGGAGTACCGCAACCATTGGTGGGAGAAGTGGAAGCCATTGCATCAGGACGGAAAGCTGGCTTATGTTTCATATATGGGAACGAAACCTTGTAAGTCTGTGCAAGAAGAGTGCTTCGATGTGTTAGGATTGAGCGATGAATCGAGAAAGACCCGTGAGCAGATGCTTCGGTATATCTTGAATGCGGAAGAGATATATGTTGGCGCAAGAATTGGTAATGAATATCATATCGGCTATGATGTTGATAATGATGAGAGTCTTGAAACGCTTAGAAATTTGGAGGAATAGTTATGTTCGGAAAGATTTTTTCGGTTAAGACCGATATTGTATATCGTAGAGAGGAGAGTTTGAATCTCTTCGATGGAAAGAAGAAACTTGATAAGGTGGTGTCCGGTCGGGTATTCAAGGAGCAAATTAAGTTCTTTGGCTTTGCCATCAGAACAAAGTTTTTTTATCAGATTTGCTGCCCATCAGTCAATATGAATGATACTCATGAGGTTTGCGCATTGAATCGGGTCGAGGATTTGGTGAGAACGGAGTGCTATAATAAGGTTGTTGAATATTCAAAAAGAAAGCATTATGCCTAGTGTAAATTGTTTCCGAAGAGTCTTGTTGGACGTTGGTGGCAAGAAGATAATTATCAGTGTGCCGCATGGAATGACCGAAACCGAAGTAAACAAGGTTATGATTGTTACTAGAGGTTATCTCCAGCAATATGTCTATGTTGAAATGGTGTTGGCAGAGTGCTTCATGCAGAAAATCGAAAAGAGTGTTCTGAAGAAGAAATGCGTTAGGTTTGAAATTAAGAAGAAGTGGGTGGACTGCAAGAAGAACCTTCGTAAGGTGATTAAGTATTATAATGCTTATGTTCCTAATGCAGATTTCAATAACGAATTCGCAATGACGTTCTATGACAAGATCAGTGAAGACTTGTACAAGTTGCGAGATAAGCTTGCGGCGAGGTTATATAACTTAGGGATTGGTGAAAAATCGGGAGTTTATGCGAATGCAATTATCCTGTACAATCTGACCAACCTTTGTTTGGGAACTTACGAGAATATCATCCGTAAGCTGTATGAAGATTTGTATGTTAACTTAATGCAAGCGTTCAAGGACTTTGCTCCTATATTGGCATTTGAAAATTCTTATGACTTCATGGCATTGGTGATGGGTAAGGATTTCAAGAGACTGGCTGACCATTTGATGACTAAAGAGATTCTTTCTTATTTCGATAAGGTGAGAGAAGGTGTCTTTAACGAACAGACTTTGAATGCAGCCGTTGTAAATGCGACAGAAGACTTGAAAGACGATGAGAAGGATTTGCAAAGAACTTACATCGGAATTAGTGACTTTATGAAGAGTGACTATCCATTGGAGAGCGTGACATCTAAGAAAGCAATCTAATGAAAATCGAACCAAGTGAGTTATTGCCTATAGGTAATGAATTTCAGAAAATCTTCGGAATAAGCTTTGGAAAGTTCATTGACATGCGGTTTCTTTTAGTGAGAAAAGAGTTGGTCTTCAACTTACTGAAGTTCACGGACTGGCTTGAAGAACGCTATCCGGATGAGTGTTCCATTGATGGAGTTAGTTACAATGAGATTGTCGAGCGAAAGTTTGGTAAGCGAGGTGTTAAAATGATAAAGAAGTTGATAGGATGAAGTACATGGGTAGTAAGGCTAGAATCGTGCATGAGATATTGCCGATTATGCTGGACAAGGAACATGATACGTTTGTTGATGCTTTCTGTGGTGGCTGTAGTGTTATTGAGAACGTTCCGGACACGTATCGTAGGATTGCCAACGATAAGAATAAGTATCTTATCGAAATGTGGAAGTATCTTCAGGATGGTGGATTTGTCTTCAACCATATTAGCAAGGAGACGTATGACAAGGCACGAGACTGCTATCATGGAAAGAATAATTTCTTCACAGATGCAGGTGTCGGACTAATTGGCTTTATGGCGAGCTTTAATGGCCGTTTCTTTGATGGTGGCTATAGCGGACATAATGTTGTCTGCAAAAATGGAAAGGCTAGAGATTACATAAGGGAGCAGATAGAAAACACAATGCGTGATGTGCCTCTTCTCAAAGGTGTTGAGTTCTATAGCGGCAGTTATGATGAACTTGTGAGACCGGATAGGAGTATAGTGTATTGCGATTTGCCTTACAAAACTACGAAAAAGTATGATGTATCAAAGAATTTCGATTACGAAAGATTCTATATATGGTGCATGGAAATGGCTAGAAGAGGACATAAGGTCTTTATCAGCGAGTATCAGATGCCGCAAGAGTTCAGATGTGTTTGGGAAAAGGAAGTAACAAACTCTCTTAACCTGAATATCACAAAGAGACCAGTCGAAAGGTTGTTTACTATTGATTAGAAAGAAGAAATGAAAGAAACTTATTGCTTGGAGGATACGCTTTACAATACAAAGCGTTACTTCATTATAGAGAATGGAGTGGTATCAGGAACAGAACTTGCACAGGAAGACTTTAACGTATTTCTTGATCTTGCAAGTCGGCTTGGCTATAAGGTAGTGAAATTATGACAAGGCGAGTAAACAAGGATTGTCCGTTCACGGCAGAAGAATTGGATGAGTTAAGAGCTGCCTTGTATAATGTGAATACATCTTTTCACTGCTGTAATGCTGCTCCGGTAGATTGGGCGGCAGGATGGCAGCGGAATGATATAAGAAAGATAAGGTAGGAAAGCCATAATCTACCAAATACCCACGTCTCAAAGCCGTGTGATGCCCAGCGTGGGGGCGGGATTGTAAACTTAGGAGTCGCACGGCTTTATTTGGAAGTTTCCATAACTACAAATAGCCTATCGCTAATGGTTGTTCCCTTGGGCAGGGAGATAGTTAATACCGCATCGTAAGATGTGAACACTTAAAATTTGCCGACAACCATTGGCAAAAGCCCATCAGTCAGCGACAGAACCCCTTGGGCAAGGTGGGAATGGTGCACAGTCTTCAAATTCGCATCTGTCGCTGACAAACGGATGAGTGGCATTGGCAACTGAAAGCAATGCGACCCTCGCAAACTTGGAGCGGATTTTCTGATTAAACATTCCGTGTACTAGGTCACTGGGGAGGTATTGCCACCAAGAAGGGTTTGAATCCCTTCTCATCCACTAATTTTAAAAGGTTAAATTATGAATGAGTTTTGTAAGGATTTGATTTCAAAAGGTGTTCCTAGATGGGTAGTAGAGGATGCCTACAAGTTTTCCCTAAAGCCTTTGAAAGAAGCAGAAGGCTTGGTAGGTGCGGAAAGGGAATATGCAGAGCTATACCGAAACGCTATAATTTCAGCCTACATTGAAGGTGCTAGAGTTGCATTGGAAAAAGCACAAAGATATTATGGCAGTGAGGAACATAGTTAGACAATGGAACAAAGCGTCTGAGGGATATTCGTACCGATTCAAGGGTGGAGATATTTTCCTTCGCTTGGTAAAGGCTGATGGTATTTATGAATTGCGTAACCCCATAGGTTATGATGTTCAGATTATCAAGTGTGCGGACTTGGACGAAGCGGATGCAAAAGCCAAGGAAGTGCTAGAAGCGTTTTTTGAAGACAAAGTTAACATAAAAGTTATTTGATTATGGACTTAGAATTGTTGATTGATAAGATAGACTTTAGTCAAGGTGCAAGGCAGATAGCCAAGCAAGCCTTGGAGTTGGGAATGAAATGCCAAAAGGAAAGTGCTTGGCATCCAGTTGAAGAGTTACCTGAGCGCAACAGGCGCATTGTCGGTCTAACCAAGGTTCGCAAGCGTTTCAAGCATCTGAATTTCTTGGGCGAGGAATGGTGGAAGAAGTTCACTGAGTCTAATACCATCTACAAATGGGCTTATGTTGATGATTTGATATGATAGTAATCGTAGAAATCCATAATGCTATTTTGTTTTAAATGTTTGCCCCATCACTATATATAATAATGTAGTGGTGGGATTTTTTTGTGTTAACGTCAGTAAATTATTGGTATTGTATGTTACGATATATTAAAGAATAAAAGAAACACATTAAAATGTTTGCATGTTTCAAATAATCTTTGTATCTTTGCATCGTAATTAAGAAACAAGGTTACTAATTTTAAAATGGTGAGACACACCGTAAAAACTGTAAGTTAGAAAATGAAAAAGTTTTTTGAAAACTTATCTGAAAAGATTAATGATGCGGCTTTAGAGGCGCAGCTTGATGATTTTACTTGCGAGTTTGATGCTATTAACAAACCTGCTGAAATCGTGGTGTCTATTAAGAATAGAAAAGTTATCCATTCAAATGGAAACGTTTCATCTTATCCATATTACAATGTAGATAAAATTAATATCTATGATGAAGACGGAGAAGATGTTTCTTCAAAATATCCTTTATTCTGCCAAAGAGTTAAGGATTGCGTACCTTCTTATAAAGATGTTGAGAATGACTTGATGGAGGCAAATATGAGCGACACTGAGCTTTATTTTGGCTCAGAAGCTAATTATTTGCGTTATAAGTATGGTAACTAAAATTACGGCTATGGAGTATGAGAATAAGTTTGTTGGTCTTTCGTCTGTAATGAGTAACGACCTTAGAACACATTAAGGTATGAACTGAAGTATGGATGGAAATTGGCTCTTATGCCAAATGATGTGTGGTACAACTAATTGCATTTAAAATTTTAAATTATGGCAGAATATAAAGTTGAAGTAGATTTATCGGACTTGTTCGATGATATGACCATCAACGAGCAGAAGAACTTCTTAGTTGATAAGTTCAGTTCTTTACCTATAGAACATCAGGTAGAGGTGGTTGGCGAAATGCTGGAGAACCTTAATGGCGGTCAGACAGCCAGAGTTATTGAAGACGCTTTTGATAATTTGCATGAGCAAGGTCAAGAGCATGTAATCAACTATGTAAACGGATAAAGATATGATGTTTGGAGAAATGATAACTCGCAGATGTCTGCTTACCTTGGATGGGGGGGCAAAGATTCAAGCCGTCTTCACTATGCCGAAGCCGACAAAGCCCATCTTTCCAAAGGAAATGGAGCGTCAGTTTATTAATAGTTTTAATGAATCGCAGCCAAATGCGGTTCACAAGGTTATTAAGTGTCACATAATGAGAAATTAGTTATGGAAGATTTACCTATTGGTTCTGAGATTACCCTGAATGTGGTCGAGGACAAGAAAGGAGAATGCAACGGATGCTTCTTTTACGAGTTTGCAAGTGATATGTACGCAGAAACTTGTACCGGATTTAAGTGCGGCAGTACCGAGCGTAAGGATGGCAAAAATGTTCATTTTAAAAGAATAAAATAATATGGAAGAAAAGATTAATATAGCGGAAATCCTTAAGGATAAACCGAAGGGCATAAGATTATACTCGCCTATATTTGGTGAGTGCGCATTTAGTTTTGTGCAAGAAGAAACAGATGATATCTGTGTAAAGCAACACAATGGTGAAAAAGCATTCTTTAATTCTAAAGGGTTATATAATATTCTAGGAGAATGCCTATTATTCCCATCAAAGGAAATGCGAGACTGGCGCAAATTCGCCTGGAAAAAAGGTGATGTACTGATAAGTAATGATTATGGTACAGAGGTTATCTTTTATAATTGGTATGATGATACCTATACCAATTTCTATGGTAAGCATCGCCTTGATAGTGAAAATAAGAATAACATTAAGTATAATGATGCTTTTCTTTGTATAACTGGAAGATATTCTCTTGAAGATAAGGATGCTGCTCAGACCTACATCAATACCATCGAGGAACGCTTGGGTGGCAAACTCAATCGTGAAACTTGGGAGATTGAAAAACAGCCTGAGTTCAAGGATGGAGATATTCTCTCCAATCCTAGTACTGCTCTATCAAAAAATCATATTTTTATCTTTAGTAAATTTAATAAGTATAAAGATTTTGAATACCATGTAGCCCTTACAGCTTCAGGAGAGATTACTATCCCAACGTCTCATGGTGTTTGGTGTCGTAAAGATAGCGGTGTAAAATATGCCACAGAAGAAGAGAAGCAGCAACTCTTTTCAGCCCTTGCAAAGGAAGGCAAGGCTTGGGATAGTGAGAAGAAACAGATTGTGGACTTGAAGCCAAAGGTTGATGAGCTGAAACCATTCGATAAGGTGCTTGTGAGAGATTATCTTGAAGATAAGTGGATGCCAAACTTCTTTTCTTGCTATGATGGAACTAGTGAGTATAAGTATGGTTGCATTGCAGGAAATAGCGATAATGTTGTTTTCAGTAAGTATTGTATTCCTTACAACGAGGAGACCAAGCACCTCTTGGGTACAACTGATGAGTGGAAAGGAGGTGAATGATGAAAGAACTTAAAGTTGGAGAATGCTTCAATTACTGTGGAAGAAAATTTATTGTAATTGAAGATAACATTGGAAATTGTTATGATTGCGCATTTTGTTGTGGCGAATGGTGTGCTAATAGTACGTTGAAGTGTAAAAATCATGCTTGGAACGTTTTGAATAGACGACTAATTTACGATTGGATTCAAAGAGAACGCTCTGATAATAAATGTGTAATCTTTAAAGAAGTAAAGGAGTAAAGCGTATGAAACAGAAATTATCAAATAGCAAGAACAAGTTAGTCGCTTTGTGGTGGTTCCTGACAAGAAAAAACTACTATCTTCTGTCTTACAATGGAAGAAAAAGTGAATTCTTGGAAAGCGGTAATGTTGTAATTCCAGAGTTCATCGAATGGGTAAGAAAGAAGCATGGTGTGCCTACCAATCACGAGATAATCATGGAGTTGAAGAATATTGGAAACCTCTGTAGAAGCACAGATATTCTTGCATATAATGAGATTAAGGCATTGATTGAGAAACTTGAAAAGTAAGCGTATGGATAAGTTAGAATATATTCCAGGAGATTTGGTAATTTATGCATCTTTAATTAAAGAACCAGTTGCTGAGATCTGTGAAGTTCATGAAGCATCTTACACCGTAAAATTTATGCACGGAAATTTTGCAGCAACAAGTAAGGGAATCAAACCTATTACCCTTACTCCAGAGATTCTAGAGAAGAATGGATGGAAACTTAGTCATGGATTCTACTGGTCTTCAAATGAAGAAGGTGCAGGAGTAGGCTTGAAAAGCCAAACTGGTTATGTTTGGGAAGCTTACATAGGAAGACGTCTATTGCGTAGTAACATCAATAATGTCTCAGATTTACAACACCTTCTCTTCGGTCTAGGACTTAACTCAGAAATGGAGGTGTAGGTATGGCAAAGCATATTGTATTATCTGACGAAGAGTTAGAATTACTCATAACAGGCTTACATTGTGTAGATGAACGTAGTTATAATTTTTATACTACTACATATACACCTTGGAGTGAAGCTAAAGAGTTAAAAGAGAATTTGCGAATAAAGCTCAAAAGAGTATTGTTAAATGTTTAACGCCTTCGGGCATAAATAGAAATAATATGAATTCTACAGAAACAAAGAGAATATTATTTGAGATTAGAAATAATCTTATTGACGATAAGCAGAAGCATGCTATTTGGTTAGCAATTAAAGCTATTGATTATTGTATAAGATTGAAGAAAGAATATTACAGATAGTAATATGAAAGCAAGTGAGTTGATAGAGTATTTAAAATCTTACATTGACGCTACAGGTGGTGATTGTGAAATGTTTGTATTTGACAAAAAAGAAGGCTGTTCTTATGATATTAAGAATACTTCTACAGATGGTGATAACATATTTCTGCATGTTTCATCTGATACACACTTCTTAGCAAAGAAACCAATGTAACTAACCGTCCTTATAGGACATAAATATAAGTAATATGGCAAAATATGATAGAACAATCTCAAGAGATATTGAAATCAACATCAATGAAATACTTGATGAAACAATGTCAGATGATGAGCAACAAGAATTAATGGTAGATTTATTTAAAGATATGTCAAATTATCGACAAATAGAAACTATTAAATCATTGTTCACTACAGTGGATAAAAGTCAACAATATGAGGTTATAAAGACATTGACAGAGTATATGACACAATCTTAGAAAGATAATTTATCACGGAGTAACTAACCACCCTCTCCTGTAAAAGGGAGAGGGTAAAAAGAAAAGAATATGGCACTTAAATGTAAGACTTGTATTTACAGAAAGAAGGATATGAAGAAGTTCTTATTCTATTGTAAGAAAAGACATATAAGAGTTGGTGAGCGAAGAAAGTATTGTGAGTTGTATGAGCCTAAGTAAAAAGGCGGTAGTTGCAGCTACCGCCTACAAATAGAAGACTAGGACTAGTCCTCAACCCAGAAGGCAAGCATTCTGCCATTCTTAGGATAAATAACCTTTCCGTTTCTTACAACGTAAGGACGAAAGATTAAGTGTCTTCCGTTTGTTTTTGAATCATTTATCATAACCAAGAAACTATTAAGTTCGCTACCATAGGATAGCTGCAATACCGCAAAACCTCTACAAACTGCGGTACACGAAAAAGCCCCTATGCTGCAACAAAGGGGCTTTGTAAATCTGTTGCCATAACTGTTTTAAGTTGTGTTTTGTGCAAGAGGTTTACCTTAATAGAGCTTGGTACTCTAAATGATTCGAGTGCAAAGGTAGTCATTTATATGATTATATAAACAATAACAACGTTAATATGTTTTAAATATGGTCTAATTTAGACTACTCTAAAATAATATATAAATTTATA
>ERZ1031449.113-NODE-113-length-19844-cov-8.754308_pt1 | contig 19844 bp, 15 predicted proteins | sample MGYA00516705_ERZ1031449 | MGnify/ENA primary metagenome ERZ1031449 (study PRJEB33719, sample SAMN04261152) | wastewater metagenome | biome: rural village; feature: human; material: feces | host: Homo sapiens | place: El Salvador | collected 2013-01-14 ... | reverse complement strand
ATTAAAGATAAAAATTCATAAGAGATGAACACTTCTGTTGGCAATATTCATGTTTTAGATTAACTTTGTAAGAAAATGCAAGATGATGGACAAGATAAACACCCAATACAATAAAGCGGTAAAACTTATAAAGTCGGCTATACTCCAAAATCAGTTGGAAGCAGCTAAGGCTGTCAACCGACAGATACTCGCACTATACTATGGTGTGGACAAGTATGTCTCTGATAACACCCGCAAAGGAGTTTTGGGCACAGGAGCCATTGAAACGATTAGTGAACAGCTTAGGAGAGAACTGCCTGGATTGCGCGGATTTGGCGTGTCTAACATTAAAAACATGCGACAATTTTATGAATCATGGAACGTCGCTGTAAATCGCCAGCCGACGGCTGACGATTTACAACTTACTTAAAAGGAGATAATTTCACCCACTTTGACTCTACTGAATATAAATCGCCAGCCGACGGCTGGCAATTTGGACTGGCACGAATTCTTTTCTCTGAGTTTCACACATCATATGGAAATATTGTCAAAGACAAAGACTCTCGAAGAGCGTGTATTCTACATTCATCAAGCAGCTACTTTGCATTGGGATAAATACACTCTTCGTGACAACCTCAAGGCTGACTTGTTCCACCACCAGTCGCAGATGCCAAGCAATTTTGCCAAGACCATGCCGTCTACACGTCATGCTCTGAAGGCATACGCATGCTTAATGATGACGAACGTAAACCCCATGAGAATCCAACAATAGGAATAGTGCTTTGCCGCGATGCCGACAAAACATATGTTGAGTACCTTCTTCAAGACTACACCCAGCCAATGGGTGTTGCAACATACAAGGTGATGCCGGAGAAGCTAAAGAAGATACTTCCTCCAGAGGAAGATTTCAAGAGGTTGCTTGACGGGAAAGAATTCGACAAATCAGAAAAATAAGGAGACAATGGGAACTACTCTTTGGTGATAATAAGTAATTTGTCATTAGTATCCAGTTGTGTAAACAGAGTCGTAACACAGTTCAGTTTACACTACCTCAACTCACTTAAACACTAAAAAAGCGTACAACCAAAATCATTATGATTTCAGTTGTATGCCTTTTGGGGGGAATGTATGTAAAATCTGTATTTAACTAAGGATAGGTGCGTTATGCTTTATAAATTACACATAAATTCAAATTACAGCTAAAAAATAAAGAATCAGCAATAATAATTATGGAGGCTTAGAAAAAAAATGATTATCTTTGTCCTTGATAATTAAAAAAATGTCAGTTACATACATTTCATCATATCCACGTTAATTATGTCAAATAACCGCACTTGGCTTGCCTTTGCTAATAGAAAAAGATGTAGACATGCTGATGCAATCCTTAGTCTTGGATTCATTAGTTGGAGAATGGGAAGAGCACGTTTTTCTATCGGAGACGTTGTATATCTTTTTATGTCAGATGAGCGTTGTATACGCTTCAAGATGGTTGTAACTGCAGAGAATTGCAAACGTGAAGACCAAGAATTCTGGGTTGAAACGCCACCAAATGATATTACTTACAAACTTGAACTTCTTGAGGAATACGAAGGCACAATGCTTTCTGAGCAAGAATTATCCAAACATGGATTCAATGGAGGCAGATCTCTTGAAGTTCCCTGTTGCAACAATAAAGAACTTATGAGTTACATTAAAACAATATTCTAACTATGAAAGGCGACGCACAACCCCTAATAAAATTCTTTGATGGATCGGACAAGCGATTCATCATACCTCTGTATCAGCGCAACTACGACTGGAAGGAGGAAAACTGTGAGCAGTTGTTCCAAGATTTGATGAAACTACATAATAGTGACCGTAAGAGTCATTTTTTTGGTAGTATCGTATCAAGTATTCAGTCGGGAACAGAGGATAGGTTCATCATTGATGGTCAGCAGCGAATCACTACTGTTTCGTTGCTGCTGATAGCTATGGTGAATGCCAAGAAGGAAGGACAGATAGAGTCTACTGATGCCAAGCTTGTCGAGAAAATCTTTAAGCGCTATCTCGTGGATGAATATCAGGAAGATGAACGCAAGGTGAAGCTGAAGCCTATTAAGAAGGATATGCAAGCATTTGACGCTTTGCTGTATAAGCCTAAAGACCAATATATCAAGGAGTCGAATGTAACTCGTAACTACGATTTCTTCTATAACAAGATAACTAGTGTTGGTCTAACCCTTGACGAGCTCTTTGAGACCATAAAGAAACTTGAAGTTATCAACATACGTCTTGACGAAGATGATGACCCACAGTTGATTTTTGAAAGTCTGAACTCTACAGGTCTTGATCTGAGCGAAGCAGATAAGATACGCAACTATCTCTTGATGTCACTCGCACCAGCCGAGCAGGACGACCTTTATACTCGATTCTGGAACCCTATTGAGGAGTTTACCAAGTACGATCCATCCTCTTTTGTGCGTGATTACCTGACTATGAAACAGGGTAAGATTGGACGTATCGACAAGATATACTTCATCTTCAAGGAGTATGCTGAAACAGCGAATATCGACAGGGCAACACTCTTGGAGGATATGCATCACTACGCCAAGATATACAGTCAAGTTGATAATGCCAAGGTAGGAACAGACAAACTGAACAGGAAACTGAACCAGTTGCGCACATTGGATTCAACCATCGCATATCCGTTCTTTATGGCATTCTTCGACTATGCAACTAAAGTAGGATTAGCAGAAACAGAAATCTACCAAGTTCTTGATGTCATAGAAGCCTACTGGGCTCGCAGAATCATTTGCAATCTTCCATCGAATGCTTTGAATAAGGTTTTTGCCACACTTCACAGAGATGTGTTGAATCACGTCAACAGGTCGAGTGACGAGACTTCACCTTCATATATTGACGTACTGAAATACGTTCTGCTAAAGAAGGGGCATTCTTCGGTGTTTCCATCAGACGAGGAGGTGAAGGGCGATTTCAAGACACGCCAAGTATATAAGATGCCTGTCAATGCTCGTATGTTTATACTCGAGCGCATGGAGAACCAAGACAATAACGAACGTCATGATGTGGTGAAGGAACTGACCGAGAAGAATATCACGATTGAGCATATTATGCCACAGACCCTATCGGACAAGTGGAAAGCTACCTTGGGTGAAGATTGGGAAAGAATTCATGAGCAATATCTGCACACAATGGCAAATCTCACGCTTACTGGATATAATTCTCAATACAGCAACCTTACCTTTATTGAGAAAAGAGATATGGAGAAAGGTTTCAAAGACAGTGCGTTCCGGTTGAACAACTCTGTGAAGTCATGTGAACAATGGACTGAAACAGAATTGAAAGCACGTCAGAAAGAACTGCAGAATGTGTTTATGCGGCTTTGGCCTATGCCTACAACATCATTTGAACCGTTGAGCCGTGAGGCGGAATCTGCATCACTTGACGATGAGGATTATGAGTTCACAGGCAAGAAGCTTCAAGCGTATATGCTCCATGGGGTTAGATACACGGTCAATACATGGAAGGAAATGCTCATTCAGGTATGTGGACACATTCTTATAGAAAAACGTTCAACTATAGAATGGCTTTGTGCAAATGAAAAGTGCAGCTTCTCAGCGACTCCTGAAGAGTGGAGACGCGAACTTGCACCAGGTATGTACGTATGGACTGACAACAGTACTGCCACCAAGATTAATATTCTTCATGGCATGTTTGAGGAGTGTAATATCCCTGCATCCGAACTCGTTTTTGAATTCCGTTCTGATCAAGAGGGTGAAGACGAGAAGTAAATTCAAACCTAAAAGAAAATGGCAACATTTAGGTCGATAAAAGAACTGACACGTGCACTTCAGCAAGGCACAAAACTGCTGAGCAATATGTTCTTGCAGCGCAAGACGATTGCCGTGAAGTATGATGATGCACTTGATACCCTGGATGGAGACGAGAATAAGCTGAAACACCTTATCACCTTTGGGGTAATTGTGCAGACGGGCGACTCTCTGGAACTGGACGATGCCTACCAGCGATTTTTCGAGGAGGTCTTGGCAGTGAACGAGGACATCAACATTTCATCGGTCAAGATGTACATCGACAAACTGAACCTTGGTATCAGTTCTTATCTTGCAGCAGAGAACAATGTCCGCCGTGAGAGTTTCATGAGAGAAATTCGCCATACATTCAAGAGCATCGACAATGCCACCCGAAGAAATGTGATTGACCTGAAACGCATCGTCGATGATACCTACAAGCAGGAGCCCAACTTTAAAATCAAGGAACTGCGTTTGAAGGATTTTGACGAGAAAGCGCGCTTGATAGGCGAACTGATACGCCAGACGGAGCACGTGATAGACGAGCAGACCATTTTCTTTTCGAGTGTATCCGACTATGGGCTGAAACAGACTGTCAGCGAGGTTCGTGATGGTTTGCGTGAGTCTGCTCACGGATTGATAGCCATCACCGCTCAGATTATAGAATACCTGAACCGCATAGAATATCAGAGCCGACTGGTGAAGCGTGTGCGACAGCTGAAATACCTGCGCGACCAGTTCATGATAGAGCAGGCAACCAACGTGAAGGAGGTAATGGCGCAGACCAATACCGTCTGGATGGAGAGCAAGCCCAAGTATGTTACCCGAGTGTCTTTGGATTTCCTTCGCAATGAAGATGCCGCCCTTGAGATACTGGACAACATCAGAAAGCGCCTGTCGAAGAAGGCAAACATCAAGTCGAGGCTTGCGGAAAAGATTGACGAGAGTTATCTGGAAGAACAAACAGAAACGGCAAGAGCCTTCAATCATCAGGAACTGCTGAATGGTTTCCTAGCACAAAGCAGCGACTTGTTCTACTACCTTTGGAACTACTCATTCACGGAAACACCAGATAAAGAACTGCGCTTAGTGCTATTCCTTCAGATGGCATCTCAGTATCCAGAACAAATGCGTTTCACAACAGAGACAAAGACTATTGAGAATATAGAATACCCCATAATATATCCGCGATGAAATATACAAGTGAAATTTTCCAGCGCCTCAGTCGAGGGCAATTCATATCGAGCAATAGCATCGATGCTGATACTCGTGCCATCTACAACGATATTGAAGAGAACCAGCAGGAGTATGAAGACTATTTCGGCAAAATAGACTTTCAACTCAGCTGTGGTGACGGTTTCTACTATTTCAGCCGCAAGGAAGCCAAGGTAATAATTGAAAACAAGCTACAGGCGCTATTCTCGTGGATTGGCTATTTGGACTTTCTGAAGACATACGATACAGCATTTGATGCTGGTACCCAGTTTAGTCTTGTACAGATGGAGGTGAGACTTGCCACCATACCGGGGTTGAAAGAGAAATTGACACAGATGTTTCCAGACAAAACGTCGAACCGCCAAAAACTGGAGGCACTTGCTGGAGCCCTGGAGAACATGGGCTTTGCAGAACTAGTAAATGAGGCAGATGGTACCTATCAGGTGACCAATGCTTTCCATTACATTGAACAAATCATTCTTTGTATTAACATAGACGAAGACGTAAAAGATGAGATACCTCAATAAGATCATATTCATCAATAGTGCCCACGTGCCATACGCAGAGATCAAACTCGATGGCAACGTACATTTCATCGGTACACAGGGTGTGGGTAAATCCACTCTGCTTCGTGCAATCTTGTTCTTCTACAATGTGGACAAGAGCAAGCTGGGCATCAAAACGCAAGCTGGTCAGAAAGGCTACGATGAATTCTATTTGCCTCACCAGAATTCGTACATCATTTATGAAGTGTGTCGCGAGACTGGAAAGTTCTTCGTTATGACCTTCTTGTCACATGGACGTACCGCCTTCCGAATTGTGGATTGTGCCTACGACAAGCGGTTCTTTTTGGAAGAAGATGGTAGCGTTCGTTATGAATGGGGGCGCATCAGTGAACAAATAGGTGCAAGGGTGTATAAAAGCAACATCATTCGCGGTTATGAGGAATTCCGCGACATCATCTATGGCAACAGCCAGCAGGTAGCGAAGGAACATCGCAGGTTCTCGCTGATGGAGAGTGCGAAATACCGTCAGGTTCCGCTGACCATACAGAACATCTTCCTGAACCAAAGCCTGGAATCGCGTGTCATCAAGGACACCATCATCGACTCGATGGACTTTGCTGGCGACGAGATTGACTTGAACCGCTATCGCGAGGAGGTGAAAAACTTCCGTCAACAATATGAGGACATTTGGAAATGGTATAAAGTTGAAAGGAATGGCAAGGTGAAGGTGAAGACGGATGCCGATGCGGTCATTGAGAGATACACCAATTACGAGTATGTGCGCAAACTTATCTCAGAGCTTTGCGGACAGTTGAACTACGCCTTAGGCCGTGATACCAGCCGACTGCCGGTCCTGTCAGAGCAGGAATCCGCTAGCAGCACGGAACTGTCACGTCAGCGAAGGTTGTTGGGTGAAGAAAACGAGAAGTTCACTAAAGAGCGTGACAGCTTGAAAGGAAGCGAAGCCATCATCAACGATTTCTTGAAAAAAATCAATGAGAAGCGCCAGCACTATAAGGAGATTGACATTGAAAAAACAGCAGTACGCATAGGTAAGGAGGGCGAACTGAAGATCCAACAGCTCAGTCTCACCAATCAGGAAAAGACCTTGACCAGCAAGAACCTGAGTGTCAAGTCGAAATATGACACCCTCATACAGGAGGTTGACAACAATCTAGCAGCGTTTGGCTTGCAATGCCAGAAGCAACTGAACGAATCGGATAGGCAGCGAATAGAATCGGAAGGCCGATTGCAAACGGAATGGAATGAGAAGGCTGATGCTGTCCGCAGCCAATATGAACGGAAGCTAAAAGAGCATCAGAGATTGTTGGACGATGCCCGGCAAACCAAAAACGATCTGACACTTCAGGAGCAACGTGTAAGGCAGTCCAATCCCTACAAGGAAGAGACAGACGAACTGGAGCGGAAGATAAAGGGACTGAGCAACAAGCTGTTAGATTTGTTGAAAGCGTCTACTGAAAAACAAAAGGAGATAGACCGCATCACCAGCGATGTGGCCATACAGCGCAAAGATTTGGAGACAGTATGTGATCGGGAGATTGCCGACATCGAGAATGACATCAAACTTATTTCTGCCGACATAGCCAGGTTCGACGATATGCTGAGCCGACAGAAGGGGTCTTTGATAGAATGGCTTACCCTGAACAAGCCGGGATGGGAAAGCAATGTCGGGAAAGTGCTCGATGAGGATGCCGTACTTTATAACACCGCCCTCAATCCTCAGATGTCTACCCCTTCTGATAGCATATACGGCATTAGGATTGATGTCGACAATATAGAGAAGACGGTCAAGACACCTGATGAACTGAAGGCTCAGAAAACGTTGTTGGAGCAAAAGGCTGAGGAGCAGAACAAAAGAATTGCGCTGCGAAAACAGCGACTGGAGACCGACATTGCCGAACTGGAGCACAAGCCGGGCGTCAGGTTGAAACAGCTGCGTATGGAGAAAATGACTATTGACGCTGAGTACAACCAGATACCTCGTCGCATAGAAATCGTTCAGAAAGAGAAGGAAGCAGCTGAGGAACGTTTGAAGAAATGGCGTGAAGACGAGTTGGAGAAGCTACAGAAGAAGCTTGGAGAGACAGGGAAGGAGATTGAGACACTTGACAAACAGAAAGATAGTCTGACAGCCCTGCGAGAAAAAGAAATAGCTTCCCAACAAAGTTCGTACAACAAACAGAAGAAAGAACTGAAGACCAATAGTGACCAACAAAAGGCGGAAGTAAACGCAGAACTGAAAAAGAAAGAACAAGCTGCAGTACAGCGAAAGGTGGAACTCCAGGCACAGATGGATGCAGAGCTGAAAGGACTTGGCGTGGACGTGGACCAGTTGGCAGACATCCGACGTCAGCTTCAGCAAGTTGTCGACAATCTGAAATACATTGACGAACATCGCGCAGAATACATTTCCTGGCAAAACGACATTCGTGATTATTTCGAGCATGAACAGCAGAAAAAAGAGGAGCGCAAGCAGATGCGCCAGAAAATAGACGACTTGCAGGATAAATACCTGAAGCGCAAACAGCAGTATGACGAGAAAATTAAGCAGCTGACGGATGAGGTTTCGGCCTTAAGTAAAGAACAAGAGAAACTGACTGAGGCCATTACGAAGGTGCAGGCTTTCTTGAACAGTCCTTCCTATCCTCCGGAAGTCTCTGCAGCAGAAGAGCTGGAAACCGTGAAGCCATTGGCTGACATACTGGAAGAGTTGCGCGACCAAATTGCCTCCAAACAACGAAAGTTTGAGGATTTCAAGGAAGCTGTCGTACGCTTCAAGGGCAACTTCTCGCCTCAGAACACCTTCTATTTCCGGACAGAGTTCAACACCGATGCCGACTATACAGAATTTGCTGCCGAACTGAATGAGTTTATCAGCAACAACAAGATAGAGCAATACCGGGTGCGCACCAGCCGGCAGTATGCCACAATCATCAAACGTATAGCCAAGGATGTCAGCGACCTGAGCCAGCATAAGTCGGACATCGAAAGGACCATTCTCGACATCAACCGCGATTTCCGTGAGAACAATTTTGCGGGTGTCATCAAAGAGATTGAACTGAGGGCGGTGGAGAGCAATGACCGGCTGATGCAGCAACTGCTGAACATCAAGCATTTTGACGATGAACACGGCTATGACATCGGGCAGCTGAACCTCTTTACCGATGAAGACAACCTGAACCGCACCAATGAGCAAGCCGTCAGACTCCTGATGACACTAATAGAAATGATGGACGCTGAGCAGAAACGCGATCAGATAACGTTGGCTGACACCTTCAAACTGGAATTTAAAGTCAAGGAGAATGACAATGACACCAACTGGGTGGAGAAGCTTTCAAACGTGGGATCTGACGGTACGGACATCTTGGTCAAAGCGATGGTGAACATCATGCTCATCAACGTCTTCAAGCGTAAAATATCCCGCAAATTTGGCGACTTTAAGCTCCACTGCATGATGGATGAGATAGGCAAACTGCACCCCAATAATGTGGAAGGTATTCTGAAATTTGCCAATGTACGCAACATCAATCTCATCAACTCCTCGCCCACCACCTACAATGCTCAGGCGTATAAATACACCTATTCTCTCAGCAAAGACGAGAAGAGCAACACAGTAGTTAAAACGCTGCTGACAATAAGATGAAAAAGACTACCATACTCATAGAGAAACTGATTCGGCTGGCCAATGGCGACGTCCTGCCAGCCTGCAGCCTGAAGGGCGACTGGTTTGAACAGATGCAGGAAGACGGCATCCTTCTGGCTACAACACACGGTAGCCGCAAGAGTCTGAGGGCAATAGACGGAATGTCTCTCCGCCAGTATGTTGCTAGTCAGTACGACATCTACGACCTGGAACAAACACGGAAAGCCTTCTCTGATGAAGATGCCAGCAGAGCCTCTTTGGTGGCTGTCACTGGCGACAGTAAGTTCCTTTCACGTAGAACTTTCACTGGGTTTCTTGTAAATAGCTATCAGCCTGTTACTGCTGTCCTCAACGGACAAGAGATAATAATTCATCCCACAGAAGGCTGTTTCATGTTCATTGCCGACTATCAGCATTTCACCATTCCGCAGGATGTTGTCGTAGTTGGAGTGGAGAACGCAGAGAATTTCCGATATGTCGCATTACAGAAACATCTCTTTGCACGATATGGACGCGTACTTTTCGTATCCCGTTATCCTCAAAACCAAAATAAAGATCTTATAAAATGGCTACAGTCCATACCTAATCAATACGTCCATTTTGGAGATTTAGATTTGGCCGGTATCGCCATTTATGAGAGTGAGTATTACCACCACTTGGGAAATAAATCATCATTATTCATACCAGATGATTTTGATCAAAGGATTTCGAATGGGAATACAGAACGCTATAATGTTCAGTTGCCTCAATACGGTAAAATGAAGATTGAAGACAAAAGAGTACAACCTCTATTAGACAGCATCCACTTGCACCACAAAGGATATGACCAGGAGGGATATATCAAGACAAAAAAATAAAGAATATGAACGAAGAACAGAAATACATTGACTTTGAGGCTTACGAACGTGTGTCAGAGCCACATATACGTGAGCGGGTTTCGGCTTGGCGTACTGCAATAGGACTTCAAGACGTAGATGGGCTTCGTGTGTCTGACTATCTAAAGGAAATAGCAGTAAAGCACATTGAGGGTGACATCACCATCGATGAGGTGAGAGAACAGCTACAATCTTATTATGTGAATAAGACTACGCATGATGCTGACGATGCCGAAAAGGAAGAGGCTGACCGCGTTGCAGCAAACATCACGAAGTTGCTGAATGAAAAGTCTTTTTCATTGACTTCTTTAGAGTTTTTGAATATCCATCGTCATCTATTTGAGGGTGTCTTTAAGCATGCTGGTGAGATTCGTACCTATGACATCAGTAAAAAGGAATGGGTATTACAAGGTGATACAGTTGTATATGGTCGTGCAGCAGACATTCATGAAGCATTAAAACATGTTGTGGACTTCGTGACTTTATTATGGCGGAACCATCCGTTCCGTGAAGGAAACACGTGAACAACGGCTGTTTTCGTTATCAAATATCTCCGCTCTTGTGGTTTCAGAGCGTGAATCTGAAGAATACCTACAAATGGGGTTGGGTAGTTTCCATATGCGGAACTATCCAGCCCCATATCGTATTGTGTTTGTTATCAATGCTCCAAACTCCAATACGTTCTGAAAAACGAATCCGAGTGAATCAACGAATCCAACTCATAATAACGCTCTTTTCTCTTTTCATCCATGATGACCTTCTTGTAGAAAATTCGGTTAGTTCGGTCGAGATCCATAACCCAACTTTGATATAGAGATGAAAAGAGAACACAGGCGATAATGCCAAGAATGACAAGATACCATTGGAGCAATCCCCATTTGTCAGTCCTTTGTTTGAATCTGTTCCATCTGTAGAGCCACCACGATTTCAGTGTTGGTGGAGGAGATGGTTTAGGACTTGTGATGGTTTGCAGAATAGAATAAGGGAACAGCTTATTCAAGAGAGGAGTAGAAAGAGGCAACATCGCCATCCTTCATTATCGAACAAATCTGTGTGTTCTTCTCCGCTATAGTTTTTAATTGTATTTTTTCTTCTAAAGTCCAATCCTTTATTTTTTTTAGTTTGGAAATTATAGAATGAGTCTGCTTAAAACTATTGCTATTTTCCAAATCCATTATAAGTTTCTCTTTCTCTTTCTCTTCCAAATTGTCTGGCTGACCATTGTGGCTTACCTGTTCTTGTTTGTTTTGGTAATGGATAGACATCAGTTTTTCATTTGATGCGGTTGTATTAATAATGGTTTTGACTAATTCATCCAATTCGGATCCTTCTGTATAGTCTGCAGGAGTATAATATTTTATGCGCTTATCCTCCATCATTTTATAGACTTTTCGTTTATCTTTTGTTTCTGGATTATAAACTCCAATAGAATAACCAGAATAAGAATTAATGAGTTTCATACAAGGTATATCCGTATCACTGTCACCTATATAGACCATGTTTCTAAAAGGAATACGAATGTCCTCTGGCTTAAAATAGTCATTGACACCAGAATCATTCACATCTAAAGTTCCTTTTTCAATTCTAAAAAGAAATTGAGTCTTGCTCGTATAATTAATAACTTGTGCTGGCCATTGAGCAACGCCATCCTTGTCATAATAGAAGGAACTGGCATATATCTTTTCAAATTCATTAGCGACTTTTGTACCTTCTATCATTTCCTTAAGACCAGATGAAATGATATAATGCTCTACAATAACTCCTTTATCTACACCATAGTCTCTAATACGCTTAAACCATGTCTCAACACCAGGAAATAATTGAACTTTCGCTCCATAATCCATTAATGCCTTTTTAGTAAATAAGACTTTTCCATGCGCTTTCCGGATCATGGTAAACATGTAAGCTAAATTTTGATCCATCTCATTCTCTTCAGCTAACCCATTGGACTCTTTCCAAAAAGATTCGACTTCATCTCCAACAGATTGAATATACCCTTGTGCTTGCATGTCATCTGGTGATAATGTCTTATCAAAATCATAACATATTGCAACAACTGGTTTACTTTCTTTTGATTTCCTAATAAAAACTTTACTCATAATGTTATAATAAAAAATGAGGCACAATTATAATTAATCATGCCTCATTTAGAATTTATCAGTTCAGTAATTCCTTACGTCACAATTTCAAAGTACTTACTTGACCTCCTCGAAGTCAGCATCCTGGATTGTCTCGTCGCTCTTAGCGTCGCCACCAGCCTGCTGCTGCTGTGCGCCAGCACCTGCCTGAGCACCTGCGCCCGGCTGTGCGCCACCCTGATACATCTGTGCAGAAGCTGCCTGCATAACGTTGTTGAGGTTGGCGATGGCAGAGTCGATAGCTGCAACGTCGGCTGCCTTGTGAGCGTCCTTGAGCTGCTGGAGAGCCTGCTCGATGCCCGGCTTCTTGTCAGCAGGAATCTTGTCACCGTTGTCCTTGAGGAAGTTCTCGGTTGTGAAGATCATTGAGTCAGCCTGGTTGAGCTTGTCAATCTTCTCGCGTTCAGCCTTGTCCGAAGCAGCGTTCTGCTCAGCCTCAGCCTTCATGCGCTCGATTTCCTCCTTGCTCAAGCCTGAAGAAGCCTCGATGCGGATGGCCTGCTCCTTGCCTGTAGCCTTATCCTTAGCCGATACATTGAGGATACCGTTGGCGTCGATGTCGAATGTAACCTCAATCTGAGGAACACCACGGCGAGCCGGAGCGATGCCCTCAAGGTTGAACTGACCGATTGACTTGTTCTGTGAAGCCATCGGACGCTCACCCTGGAGTACGTGGATAGTTACGGCAGTCTGGTTGTCGACAGCTGTTGAGAATACCTCGCTCTTCTTTGCAGGGATAGTTGTGTTAGCATCGATAAGCTTTGTCATTACGCCACCCATTGTCTCGATACCAAGAGTAAGCGGAGTAACGTCGAGCAATACGATGTCGCCTACGCCGCTCTCCTTGTTGAGGATAGCGCCCTGGATAGAAGCACCTACGGCTACCACCTCATCAGGGTTAACACCCTTTGAAGGCTCCTTGCCGAAGTAGTTCTTAACGAGAGTCTGAACAGCAGGTATACGGCTTGAACCACCTACGAGGATAACCTCGTCGATATCTGAAGTCTGGAGCTTTGCGTCGCGGATAGCGTTCTGGCAAGGTACGAGGCAAGCCTGGATGAGGTTGTGAGCCAACTGCTCGAACTGTGAACGAGTCAGAGTCTTAACCAAGTGCTTTGGCACACCACCCTCGGCTGAGATATACGGAAGGTTGATTTCTGTAGAAGTTGTGCTTGACAACTCGATCTTAGCCTTCTCGGCAGCCTCCTTCAAGCGCTGCATAGCCATCGGATCCTTAGAGAGGTCGATGCCCTCGTCGGCCTTGAAGCCCTGTACGAGCCAGTCGATGATTACCTGGTCGAAGTCGTCACCACCGAGGTGAGTATCACCATTGGTAGAGAGAACCTCAAATACACCACCACCGAACTCAAGGATTGAGATATCGAATGTACCACCACCAAGGTCGAACACTGCAATCTTCATATCCTTATTAGCCTTGTCTACACCGTAAGCAAGAGCAGCAGCAGTAGGCTCGTTAACGATACGACGAACGTTGAGACCTGCAATCTGACCTGCCTCCTTAGTAGCCTGACGCTGTGAGTCAGAGAAGTAAGCCGGAACTGTGATGACGGCATCAGTCACTTCTTGTCCGAGATAGTCCTCAGCGGTCTTCTTCATCTTCTGAAGTACCATTGCCGAGATCTCCTGCGGAGTATACTTGCGGCCGTCGATGTCAACACGTGGGTAGCCACCCTCGTTAACTACGCTGAACGGAACGCGTGTAACCTCCTTAGCGCACTGCTCATAGGTCTCGCCCATGAAACGCTTGATAGAATATACGGTGTTCTTCGGGTTGGTGATAGCCTGACGCTTTGCAGGGTCGCCTACCTTACGCTCACCGTCCTTTACGAATCCAACGATTGAAGGAGTTGTGCGCTTGCCTTCGCTGTTGGCGATTACTACAGGTTCGTTGCCCTCAAAAACGGCAACACATGAGTTTGTAGTACCTAAGTCGATTCCAATAATCTTTCCCATAATGTATCTTTTTTTATTTTTATTTCGTGATTAATATTTGTATGCTGAACAGCAGCACTACGACTGCGTTCGCCGTATAATATACAAATGGTGTGCCAAAACTCAGAATGCTAAGTTCGTACTGACATTTCACGGGGTCAAAAGCCTGTCAATATGGCACAGAAGCGAAAAAAGGAAAAATTTATATGACATTTTTTGCAAAACGATATAAAATACTTACTTTTGCAATTATATTACTCACGTGAGAAAGATATTCACGTGAGTACAGAAATAAAGTATCGTGAAATGAAAACAACACCTTATTATATATTATGGGCTTTGCTTGCGCTTTTAGCCCTGCCCATGTCGGCACAAACCGAGCCTGAGTCTTCCGACTCGTCAGCCACCCGCCACTTCGTACATCAATTAATGTTCGACTATCGTCCAGGCGCCATACTGCATACCAACGACTTTCTACGTGGCAAGAATCCCGAAGTGCGCACCATGAACCACGATATGGGCTATTACCTTAAGTATGCCTTCTCGGCTCCCGAGGGCAGCGAGCAGGCACGCATCTACCGCGACACTTACCAAGGCATTGGCATCGGATGGAACGAGTTCAATCCGCAGTTGGGCAATCCGGTGTCGGTATTTCTGTTGCAAGGCGCACGCATAGCCAGTCTGAGCAATCGACTGGCGCTCAACTACGAGTGGAATCTCGGACTTACCTTCGGATGGAAACCGTACGACGAGATTGACAATCCCGACAACAAACTGATAGGTTCGCGCGTCACGGCATATATCGGGTTCGACCTGTATCTGCGCTGGATAGCCTCGCGCCATGTCGACCTCAACTTCGGCCTCAACGTGACCCACTACTCCAACGGCAACACGCAGTTTCCCAATCTGGGCCTCAATACAGCAGCTCTGCGCATAGGTGCCGCCTATTACATCAACCGCCACTCGCCTCGCCTACTCTATCGTCACGAAGCCATGCCAGCCGTGAGCCACGACATCACCTACGACCTTATATTATATGGCGCATGGCATCAGCGTGGCTACTATATGAGCGACGGCGAAGCTTACATCTTACCCGGAACATATGCCGTGGCAGGATTCAACTTCAACCCGATGTACCGCTTCAACCACTGGCTGAAGGCAGGCTTATCGCTCGACGGCACCTACGACCGTGGCGCCAACGTCGACCTTGCTGGTGTAGCACCAGAGTCGGTGTGGCGCCAGATGGCGCTCGGAGCGTCGGCACGTGTAGAGTTCTGCATGCCTTATTTTGCCATCAACTTCGGCATAGGCAGCAACTTCGTCAACGCCACCGACGACTTCCATGGCATATACGAATTGTTAGCGCTGAAGCTGAATCTTACGCACCGCTTCCTGCTGCACATAGGCTATTGCCTCAACGACTTCCACCGACCCAAGCACCTTATGCTTGGCGTGGGCTGGCGTTTCGGACATCTCGGTCGGTCATAGCCGCAACGCACGAGTCCGACCACACATTCTCGGCTGTCTCAATCATGTCGAGCACGGTGAATACGGGCAGGATGATGCCCATAATGGCTATCGGTGCGCCAACGCCCGACATCAACGAGAGTGTAAGGAAGTAGCATCCCATAGGCACTCCGGCGTTGCCGATGGCTGCTATCACCGATATGAAGAGCCACATAATCATTGTGCCCCATGTAATCTCGACCCCGCCATTCTGCATTACGAACAGCGATGTGACGAATATGAACGCTGCACATCCGTTCATATTTATAGTAGTGCAGATGGGCAGTACGAAGCGTGCCACACGACTGTCCACACCCAGACGCTCCTCGGCGCTCTGAATGGTGACGGGCAGCGTAGCCGCCGAACTCTTGGTGAACAATGCCATAAGTACAGCAGGAGTCATGGCACGAGCCACGCGTATAGGATTCAGTCCGCGAGCCATGAGGAACAGCGGCAACACCACGCAGAACTGCAACAGATTGCCACCCAATATCACAGCCACATACTTGCCTATCGACGTTACTACGGTGCCTGCAGTAACCTCAGCCGACAGCTGTGCTGCAAACGCCACGATGCCTATAGGCAGAATGTCGATGAGCCAGTGGATGAGTGTAGACACAAGGTTCTGCAATCCGTAGAGACCGTTCATCAGCGTGCGCTTGCTGTCAGTCTCGGGCATACGTGCCAGGGCAATGCCCACAGCCACAGCTATGAGCAGCAGCGAGAGCACATTGCCCTCAACCAGCGGGCGCAGCACATTGTCGGGCACAATGCCAATGATATAGTCCATGTATGAGGCGTCGCCAAGTTCCTGCTTCACCGAGTCAATGCCCGTGTCGCCCTGAATAGCCTCAAGCGGCAGATTGTCGGGCGAGATAATCCGGTACAGCAGCATGCCCACGGCAGCTGCAGCCACCGTAGTGAGCAGCGTGTAGGTCAGCGTGTGGCGGAATATGCGTCCTGTATCTTTCTGCGTGCCGAATCGGGCGAGCGTAGTGGTGACGGCAAAGGCTATAGTAGGTATAGCCACAAACTGAAAAAGGCGGGTGTAAATGGTAGCCACGAAGTTGGTGGCACTGTCAATCCATCCCACACCAAGCATTCCGAGCACCGTACCGATGACGAGTGCTCCGAGCCACAACCAGAAGTTCTGCGACTCAGCACAGCTATGCTGAGCCATCTCTTTGTTATTATCCATATCAGTATTTCTGTTTTCTTAAAGCGTTAATTCCGCAAAATTACAAAACTATCGTCATTCTTGCAATAGTCTTAATTTGGTATTTTAGATTTAAAACCATCGAAATATCATCAGAAAAGGCTAACTTTGTAAGCGTATAGCTGATTTTGCAAGCTTACACACCAATAGCCGACAATCATAAACAATCACTAAAACCAATCAATAATGAAGAAAATCAGACTTTCGGTTGCATTGTGCGCCGTTGCCATGACAGCGCTCACTGCCAACGCACAGAGCAGTCAGCCAGCCGACATCTTCCCACTCGGCCATTACGACGAACTGACCGACACCAAGCCGCACGATTCTGACGCTGCATGGGCAAAGCTCGCTCAGCCTACCAGTCTGAGCTGGGCATCAATCGACACACGCTACCGCCGGCTCGACATTCCGCAGGTGAAGACGCAGAAGGCAGTCAGCCTAAAGGCATGGCGTGGCGAACGTGTCAACGCCCAGGCTGTGCTTTGGACCAATGTCAATCTCGACGACGTGCAGATTGCCGTCACCGACCTGCGTTCGGGCAAGGCTGTCATCCCGGCATCAGCCATACGCACCAACTTCGTGCGCTACGTCATGACCGACGAACTCAACAAGGACGGCAGCGGATGCGGCTATCGCAATCCTGCCGACTGGGACTCGTCGGTAGTGGCAGACGTGCTCGACATCAACAAGACATTGCCCGTACGCCGCAACACCACGCAGCCTATATGGGCAAACGTGTGGGTGCCGCAGGATGCAAAGCCCGGCAATTACACCGCACAGATTACCGTGAGCGGCAAGAACATGAAGCCGCAGACGTTGCAACTCAAGTTGCAGGTCATCAACCGCACGCTGCCCTCACCGCAGCAGTGGACCACCAACCTCGACCTCTGGCAGAACCCCTACGCCGTAGCCCGATACTATAAGGTGCCGCTGTGGAGCAAGGAACACTTCGACGCGATGCGCCCCATAATGAAGATGCTTGCCGATGCCGGACAGTACAGCATCACCACAAGCATCATGCACAAGCCCTGGAACGGACAGACCGAAGACCATTACGACTCGATGGTGACCCGCATCAAGCACATCGACGGCTCGTGGACGTTCGATTATGCCGTCTTCGACCGATATGTCGACTTCATGATGAACGATGTCGGCATCAACCGGCTCATCGCCTGCTACACAATGATTCCGTGGGACTTGCGCTTCGACTACTACGACGAGGCTACCAATCGCATACAGTTTGTCAAGGCTAAGCCCGGCGAGGCTGCCTACACCGAATACTGGGGCACGTTCCTGCGCGACTTTGCCAAGCATCTGCGCCAGAAGGGATGGTTTGACAAGACTTGCATAGCCATGGACGAGCGCCCGATGAAGGACATGCAGGCTGCGATAAAGGTGATAAAGGATGCCGACAAGGACTACAAAATCTCGCTCGCCGGCATCTATCACGAGGAGATTGAGCGCGACCTGTATTATTATTGTATAGCTTACGGTCACGATTTCCCGCAGGATGTGCTCGCCCGTCGTCGCGCCGAGGGCAAGATTAGCACCTACTACACTTGCTGCACCGAGGGATTTCCCAATACATTCACCTTCTCGCCACCTGCCGAAGCGGCATGGATGGCTGTGCACGCATTGGGCGGCGACTACGACGGCTACCTGCGTTGGTCGTACAACAGCTGGACACGCGACCCGCTGCGCGACTCACGTTTCCGCTCTTGGGCAGCCGGCGACACCTATTGCATCTATCCCGGTCCGCGCTCAAGCATCCGTTTTGAGCGACTGATAGAGGGTCTGCAGATTTGCGAGAAGATTGTTCAGCTGCGCAAGGAATACACACGCACCGGACAGAAGGCAAAGTTGCAGAAGCTGAACAATATGGTGAAGAAGTTCACACCGCAAGAAGTCCCCGCCAGCAAGCGCGCTATGGCAGCGCCAATGGTGGAAGAAATTGAGCAATTGCTTAATTAATTAAAAATTGAGAGTTGAAAGTTGAGAATTGAGAGTTATGATTACCTTTTTAAAACATCGTAATCACGATGATATTGTATATAACATTGTATATAGCATATCATAACTCTCAACTCTCAACTCTCAACTTGTATTTAGATGAAAATGTACTTCATCACAAACAGCACTGCCAATATATACAGCGTGATGTTGAGTTTCTTGAAGTTGCCGCAGATTACGTTGATGGCAACATAAGAGATAACACCGCACAGAATACCGTCAGATATGCTGTAAGTCAGAGGCATCATGATGATGGTGATGAATGCCGGGATAGACTCAGCAAAGTTGTCGAGATCGATATCCTTGATTGGCGACAGCATGAACAGACCCACGATTACAAGAACCGGTGTTGTGGCTGCAGCCGGAATAGAGAGGAATATCGGAGCGAAGAACAGCGCTATGACAAAGCACATGGCTGTAGCGAAGGCTGTCAATCCGGTGCGACCGCCCTGGGCAACGCCCGATGCACTCTCTACGTATGTTGTAGTGGTGCTGGCACCGAGGCAAGCACCGGTCATAGTGGCAATGGCATCAGCCATAAAAGCCTTGTTCAGCCCCGGAATGCGACCGTCCTTCTGCATCATTCCCGCCTTGGTGCATACGCCTACGAGCGTACCCATGGTGTCGAACATGTCGATGAAGAGGAATGTGAACACCACGATAAGCATATCGATAGTAAAAATATGGTGGAATTCGAACTTACAGAATATAGGCGCAATCGACGGCGGAGTGTCAATGATGCCGTTGAAGTTGGTGATGCCCATAGGAATACCGATGAGCGCTGTGCCAAGAATACCGATAAGCAGCGAGCCCGGCACCTTCTTGATTACGAGCACCGAGGTGAGGATTATACCGATAACACCGAGTAGTGCAGAGCCGCCTGTCAGTTTGCCGATGGTCACGAATGTGGCTGAGTTCTCAACGATGATGCCGGCGTTCTTGAGTCCGATGAAGGCGATGAACAATCCGATAC
>ERZ1031449.109-NODE-109-length-20022-cov-12.226273_pt1 | contig 20022 bp, 19 predicted proteins | sample MGYA00516705_ERZ1031449 | MGnify/ENA primary metagenome ERZ1031449 (study PRJEB33719, sample SAMN04261152) | wastewater metagenome | biome: rural village; feature: human; material: feces | host: Homo sapiens | place: El Salvador | collected 2013-01-14 ... | reverse complement strand
TCTCCAACTCATTGTGTAAAGGGTATGCGAGTATTCCTGCCAAGTGATGTAATGAAGAATTAGTTGGTGTAGAAAATAGCCGATAGCGTGCGAAAACATGCTTAAAAGCATCAACTTTCGCACACTATCGGCTGTTTTTACTCCAAAATAATGACATTTGCAGATTTATTATCCATATTAGGCATGGTCAAACCGACTGGTGCTCCAATGTAGGTTGGGTCACAAACCACAAACTTGCTTCCATTCAGCAAGATGTAATCCCCTGTCACTTGCTGGTTAAAGCAAACGGCCGATGCGAGGTGACCGGGATAATATATCAATATACACTTTAAGCCGAGCAAGTCACGAACTATACGAGTGAATAGAATGGCTCTATCCTCACAATCGCAATAGGGATAGAACAATGTTTCTTCTGCAAAGAAAGCACGGTCATGCCCCCAAACCTTATCATCATACTCATATACGAATGCCGTTTGAACCCAGTTCAAAAGTTTATCGACGGCATCGTGCTCATTCAGACTGGCTATCTTTTCTTGAAGGATGGGGTATAGCTGTTTTTGTACTTCTTGCTCCATAGGCGTATTGGCATACATGACCCATCTCGTCATGAAATTACCATTGATTTCCGATGTTGGATAAGTATTGTAGAAGTCTATAAGGTTCTTGTTGACTTGCACATTCAAGGCCATATCCTTATACCTATCGGAAGATAGATTTCTTATTGAGGTAGGTTGGTAAGTAAAGAGTTGACTTTGTGGGATATATAGCGAAAGAGATTGTTCTTTTGGAAAAGCGAAGTCACATACTTCCATTTTTTGAGTATCATTGCTAAGAGAATAGTAGTTGATACCATCTATGAGAAAGTATCCTTTGTCGTAGATACCATGCTTGCTACCAAAAAGTAAATACAGTTTGCTGCCATTACGCCCTATTCTCATCTGGTATCCACTTTGACTATAGATATAAGCAGTGGTGAGTGTCGCCAAGTTCCCTATGCCAAAGTGGTCTTTGGCAAAAGTATCTATTAAGTTGAGATACGCCCAATCACATAGCTGCATTTTGATTCTTATCTCAAGGAAGTCCCGAATGGTGTTGTCAAGTTGGTTGGTAGATAGTTCTTTCCATGCTTCTGCAATATACTGATTATCACAAATGCCCAAGTCAAGACTAAAAGCAGAGGGAAAACGAACAGTATATTCCGTGCCACAATATGTAAATTGACATTTGTTTTCCGCTTGTTGTTCTTTCTCATAGATAGGGGAGATTGGCTTGGGTTGTGGAGTTGGCTCTATTGGTGAGACAATATCCTTGATGGTTATAGCCTTGTCGTCCTCCATCTTTTTCCCTTTATCTTTGTATGGTCTTATTACAGGCGGAACAGTCTCATCTTTTGGACGAGGAATAGCAGGAAGAACCTTATACTCCTTCCATGCTTCTTTTACAAACTTTGCATATTGGGCATTGCATTGAGCACGGAAGTCTTCATACTCAGCCTTTGCTTGCTTCTTGAATTGCTCGTATTGAGACTTGAAGTCGTTGGTTTGGGCAGAAGAAGTTATCGGAGCAATAAAGAAGATTACTCCGACAACCAAAATGGAAGAAAGCTCTTTTATCTTCATATTGAATTTTATTTATTCAGTTTCCATTCTTTCCAACTATTTCCTATAGAACTTGCTGGGAGAATAGATGGAGATTGCAACTTGCCATTTGTTACGATGGATTGGCGTTCAACTTGTGTCTTGATGTAGTCTCCAAGTTCTCCTAATGTAACATCACCCTTTGTCTCTTGAAGTTTCTTCAATAAGAAGTAGGTGAACAGTCCATGTCCTTCTTCTTTGTAAGGATAAGCAGTCTCGTCTCCTTGTGCAGCAGTAAAGACAACCATGTTTCCAGTAGGATTGCTTTGTTTTACCTTAATGGCGACACCACGTGCAGAAGCCAACATATCACCGTCACGCTTGGCACCGCTAAAACAAGCGTCTAAGAATACCGTTATGGATTTGGACGGCAAACTACCTAAAGCTTTATACAGGTCTTCCAGGGCATAGCCAGTAGTCACGTCAGTGCCATAACCATCTATAGGCAGCAAGTATGCACTCTTGTTTTGCTCGTCAGGAATACCATGACCAGCATAGTAGAAGATGACTTTAGCATTACCATTATAGACTGCAATAACATCTTGAAGCCATTTTATTTCATGCTTGATATTGTTGAGCGTGGCATTCTTGATAAAATGTACGTTCTTTTCAGGTAGTCCTAATGTCTTTTTGCAGTATTCTTCAAATGTCTTACCATCATTCTCTGCATATTGTACTGGTTTCTCTACTTGATATATTTCATTGGCAATAATGACAGCAAAAACATCGCTTTGTTGCTTTTTCAATATAGGTATATTGCTGTTTATATCGGATTGGATAGTATTATGTGGAACATCTTTTGCATTGAATTCATTTGCTGCTTGTCTAGAATCGTTTGACGATTTATAAAAATTCATCAAATGTGTATTGTTGCGTGCAAAATCTTTATCATTGTCCAAAATAAAATTAGCTAATTGTATTGCTTTGTTTGTTTCATTAAAAAGTAGGTAAATATCTCCTTTTGTATCGTAATAATTTAAATTATTGGGCTGCAGTTCTATTGCTTTGTCTATTGTTTCTATTGCTTTTGCTTTATTTTTAGAACAGCCTTTTCCCAGAGCATACATATAAGCCAATTCGTTTAATGCATCTGGTACATTTTGTTCAGATGCCAACCAAAGGTTATTGAACGCTTGTTTTTGATCTGTAATTGTTCCAAGACCATACTTGTATGCAAATCCCAAAATATAAAGGGAAAGCTTATCATTTGAAGAGGCACCTAATTTGGCAAATTTAACAGCTTCAATTTTGTCTGATACAGTTCCATGTCCCCAGAAATAGCAATAACTTAGCAGACCATACGCTTCTTGTTCTCCCTTTTCTGCAGCACTTTTGGCCCATTTAAAAGTTAAAAAATCATTCGGTGCTGTTCCATCACCATTAAGATAACAATAAGCCAAAGCACATTGAGCGTAACTATTTCCAGCTTCAGCCGCTTTTGTAAACCAATTAAACGCTTGTATTTTGTCTATAAGTACTCCTTTCCCATAGAAATACATATTTGCAAGTTGTAACTGGGTTGTAATATCGCCACTTTCTGCTAGAACCTTTAATTGTTGAAAATTGTTTTGGGATGTATAGGATTTTATTGGGCAAGAATATTATTGACCAATATAATAAAAAATACAAATATTAAAAAAAGTCTTTTCATTTTACCAATCATTGTCGTTCTCAATACCCGTTCCTGATATTCCTTGTTGCAATACTGCTTTGAAGCTATCGATGTATACATCTAGATAGCATCTTGCATATAATAGTCCTAAGTATGTGTAGAATTGATATTTTTTAGTTTCTTTTGTTACTGGACTATATGGAGGACAGTTGCCAAACTTCCAAACTTTATCTTTACTCATAAAAAGACCGATGAGTCCATTTCCTGCTTTAGCATCTTTTTCTACTTCATAATAAGGAATAGAGCAAGTCATTCGTGCTTTTCCATCCTTGACATCTATTTGAATAATAGGATGTATATAAAGACGGTAATCTGTAAAATTGATAGTTCCATGTGTTGCTTCATATAATTTTACATAGTCGTTCATAACTATTTTTCCTAGTTTTTCATCAGAAACAGTTATCTTAGTATTTTGACCAAGTACAGTTTGGGTTAGCCAATTCTTTATGTTGAAAAAGATTTCCCCTTTTGCCTGATTTGGACATTCTATGATGTCATAATATACAAAGTTTCCATTAGCGGCAAGTGGAATCTCTTGTGCTATTTTGTTTGACTCAGAGATGATTTTTTCAACCATTTCGTCAGAAACTTTTTTGTGCTTACCTGCTTGAGTTACAATGTGGTACTTTTGTTCAACGATTTTAGTAATAGGTTCTACATAGTCGTTCTGTGCCTTTATATTTAAGGCGCAAAAAATGTTTGCCAAAATTAGTGTGAAGATGAAATTTTTCATATTTTTTGTTTTTTATTGTTTATATATGTTCTTATTTTTAATCATATAATAAATAATTAGCCACTTAGCAAACTAATAGCGTTGTCTAAATCAGATTCAAAGTCAATGGAATTGAATAATCCACTAGCAGCATTGTTGTTTAGTTCACAATAAATATTGTCAGAAACTCCTTCAATGTAACGACGTACATTGTTTTCAATTCTAGCTTTATCTTTTTCTTTAGCCCTATAATAGTCATTTCGAAATTCTTTGAGGTCATGACATATTGTTGTTCTATCACTTAATTTACTCATAATGTATTTTTTAATTAACGTTTTATTGATTATCTTTTTTGCAGACAAGGCTCATAATTAATAGTAGAGCTTGCTTAAAGCAAAGGTCTGCGTCTTTTTCAGTAATTCGTTCTCCATCGTCATGCTTGACAAATGCATTCTGATAGTGCTTGAAATATTGTTTAATTATTGGCCATACTGTTTGAATATTATAATTCCAACCATTTGCTTCTAAGATTTTGTTTATCTCTTTATCATCTTGTCGCTCTAAAGGTTTGTTGTTATGAAGTAAATCTTTTAAGAGCATTTCTAAAGATTTCCTAATATCGTCCAATCCATGCATTAAGTCATCTTTGCCGATTAAGTGTATTCCGCTTAATAGCAGTTTTCGGCATGAAGGGTACTTATCTGTATTTGCAAAAATCTTTGCAAAAATATAGATAAGTTGTTCATGGCTCATCATAGACTCTGAAATGTTCATAATTTGCTAATTTTTAATGTAAAACATTGTGATTGTATAGCTGTATCTTTTGCTTTACATTTCCCAAACCATTTCAGAAACTCCTTCAATGGTAGTTGTCTTGGAAGTCCAACATTTTCATCCTCTGCAAATGCCTTTGCAAACATATTCGGCGAAAACACGATGTAAATGGTGTTTTGTTCCATCGAATGCTCACAAGTCATCGTGTATTCATCAACTTCGTTTGGATTCTCTTCTGCTTTTTGACAAGAGAAAAATACATAAGGCTTGTCGTGAATGATCTTGTATGCTGGTTCTCCAGAACTCTTGTATGGCAAGAGACAAAAGACTTGCTGCGTATTCTCATCCAACAGATAAACAGCGAGATAACCATTGATGGGTGACTTAAAATACAGGTACAGGTCATCCCCATTTCTGAACTCATCGCTTTCATATTTCTCTTCCGTGCCATTGCGCAAAAGCTTTGCCTCGAAGTCGATACTTGCATTCTTGATTTCACGAGCCTTTCCATCAATACATACTCTAATCGTTAGCATATTGCTCTCGTAGAATATGTCAAGCTTTGGCTCACCAATCGTCTCTATCCATTCCCCTTTTACATCACTTCCACCTATTGACAAGAAATCAACAGATGAATTCCCATTTTCATTTTTTACAATGGTAGAGTTGTTTTGAGAGACAAGAGTACCAAAGGCATCGGCTATAGCTTGAATCTTGGCACGTTCGAGGGCTGTACGCTTACCTTCCTCCAATGAAACGTTGTCTGGTACGTGGTAAGTGTATTCTCCATGAACCTTCTCTATCTTTTGAGCTGATATGGAGAGGAAGTTTAGGAGCATCAGTAGGATGAAAATATAGCGCAATCTCATTTACCAACCAAGCAATTTATCTAAGTCCTTGTGTAGCTTATCGCCTTTCTTTTCTAAGTCTTCACGTACAATCTTTTTAGCAGCTTCTTTTGCCATATTACTATTGTAAGCGATGCGGACAAGCACTTCTTTGTTCTTGTTGGAAAGTGTGCGATACACTTCCATCACAGGAATAGTCCTGCCAATGCTTTGAGAAATGAGGTTCTTGCTTGCCATGATGCTTTGGGTGACGGATGCAGTTTGTTCTTGTGAAAGTTGCTTGTTGGCAACGGTGTTTTCCACCAATGCCGTCACTTCTGTCTGTATTTGTCCTGCAAGATTTTGCTTAGCAAGTTCCAAGGCTTGCATCTTAGCAGCATCATAATTTTCACCAATGCTCATCGCTTCTCCCATGATGTACTTTGGAAACATGTTGTCATCATATTCGTATGACATCATGTAAGCCTTGTCCAACTGCTTTTCTATAGGAAGTGCTCCTGGGGTAGTAGTCCATCCTTCTTTGCTCAACTTCTTGGCTTCTTTTCTTGCAACTTTTGTAGCTTTTTGTGTTAACTCCGATTTGGATGACTTCATTAGTACCTTTCGCTCTTTAGCTTGCTCCTTTGAGATTTGAGCAAACGAAGGTGAAGCACACAACGTCAAAAATAGGACGCCTAAAATACCAACTGCTTTCATTGTCTTTATTATCCAATAAGCCAACGACTCCTCGATTGGCAGTTAATATGATGTTTCTTAAATATACAAAAAAAGGAAACGTGGAGCCAGTCTGCTGCTCGTTCCACGTGTTAAGGCCTTCGCATTGCCCAAGTTGTCGAAACGAGCAATGCTGAAAGCCCCACGTGAATGTGTATATAAATTCCCCTCCCTACCAACGAATACAGAAGAATTCGAAGCCAATGAGGGCTGTATATAATACACCCTGTGAGGCGTCCCCATTGCTTTGTTTTTGACAACTTGTTTGAAGTTGCGAAGTTCTAACACGTCAAAACCAAAGCGTCAGTTACGCCTTTATTTATGTATATGTATCCCCACCTTAGCCCAATCGTGGGCTTTCAGCAAGGATTACGCTGCAAAGATAATGATTATTTCTGAAAGTTGTATCAAAAAAGAAGAGAAAATTACGATAATTTTCTCAGTTATCTGCCCAAAAACGAATTTATCTGCCTCATTTTGATGCAAAATGAGGCAGATAAATCGAAAATGAGGCAGAACGGAATCTATTCGATAATATTACGTAGCGAACTATGTTTATACTTAAAAAACGCCGTTATTCTGCGCCAAATGTCTTTTTTAACCCATTTGGCGCAAAATAACCGTTTGTTATTTTGCGCCAAACAATATTTTTAGTATCTTTGCAGCGGAATAATGACTAAGCGTATGGCACAGAAGATTATCGGAAGAGAACAGGAAATCAAAGAGATAGAGGCTCTATACCAGGCAAACAAGCCTGTGTTTGCTGTTGTTTATGGCAGAAGACGAGTGGGAAAGACATTTCTGGTTAGGGAATTGTTGGACAAGAAACTCACCTTCTACCATACTGGTTTGTCACCATACGAGTTGAAAGGAAAGAAACTGAAGGAGCATCAGCTCAGCAACTTCTATTCTTCACTCGTCAAATACGGCAGTGACATCAAGACCATTCCGACCGACTGGTTGGAAGCATTCGATGCACTCATCAAACTCTTGGAAAAACAAGACCAAAGCAAACGCCAAGTTGTCTTCATCGACGAGTTGCCTTGGATGGACACTCCACGCTCAGGCTTTATCACAGCACTGGAACATTTCTGGAATGGATGGGGAGCAGGAAGAGAGAACTTGATGCTGATAGTTTGCGGTTCTGCGACATCTTGGATTTCAGACAAGTTGCTCAACAACAGAGGAGGTCTCTTCGACAGAACGACCGACGAGATTAAGCTTCGCCCATTCACTTTGGGCGAATGTGAAAGTTATTACAAGGAAAATGGTATTGTGATGTCGAAGTATGACCAAGTGCAATGCTACATGGCTACAGGTGGCATACCTTATTATATATCTATGCTCCAAAAAGGGAAAAGTCTGGCACAAAACATCGACCGTCTATTCTTCGAATCTAATGCCAAACTAAGCTTGGAGTTCGACCGTCTCTACTCTTCTCTCTTCACCAATGCCGAAGACTGCAAGAAGATAGTTCGACTGCTTGCTCAAAAGCAACAAGGTTTTACGAGAAAGGAAATTACGGAGCTAACTAAAATGCCTGATGGTGGAGGCTTATCTGCAACCTTAAAGACATTAGAAGTAAGTGACTTTATAGCATCCTATGTCAAATATGGCTATCCGAAGCGAGAAGTCTATTATCGCCTCACCGACTTCTACAGCAAGTTCTACCTCTCTTTCATAGATGGCAAAAAGACCACCAATCCTCGTTTTTGGCAAGACAACCTGCTCACTCCTGCCCTTACGGCATGGAGAGGGTTTACTTTTGAGTCACTTTGCTTCTATCACCTGCCACAAATCAAGCAAGCCCTTGGCATCAGTGGCGTGCAGACAGAAGCGACTCCTTGGAAAAGTCGCAAGGAAAAAGATGGGGCACAGATAGACTTGGTGATAGACCGTGCTGACCATGTTAGCAATATCTGCGAGATGAAATTCTGTGAGGACGACCTCTCCATCAATGCATCCTACGACAAGAACTTGCGCCATAAACTCAGTACATTCGTGGAAGAGACCAAATGCAAGAATGCCCTCCACCTAACGCTTGTCACGACATACGGATTGAAATTCAATGAGTATGCAGGACGAATACAAAGCGTTATCACAATGGAGGATTTGTTCAGATGATGTGAGGCCAATCCTCTTGCTGCCAAATATACATTGTTGCTTCCCTCATAATTAATTCTTTTGGCGCAAATATAAAGCATTTTATCGGATTATGCAAGTTTTGCGGAGATTATTCGCATTATTCTCCGCATTTTTGCGGAGAATAGGAGAAAATAGCATCACTATAGTGACTAAATCGAGTAGAACCTTGCTGTTATCTACTGGGATGCCCATCGCCGACTCCACCAGATAGTTGTCGATATTCACACCCAGTTTCCCCTCTTCTATCACCTGCTTAGCTGCATAGTCGAGGCGATAGGTTAATTTCCCGCCTTTCTGCTCGAAGACGAAGCTGTATTTGCCGTCAGGAGACTGCAAGGTTTGCTGGGCGCGTACACTTGCTCTACTACGCCCCATATTAAAAACAAGAAGAGCAAAACACCCTTCATTCGATTTTTACATGTCATATTCCTTATTGTTTTGTTTCGTTATTACTTTATCATCGTTTCCATCCCTATAGCGGAGCTTTTTAGTCCCTACTAGGGACGAGGCTTGATCCCTACTAGGGACGAGGCTCAATCGGTACTAGGGACGAGGCTCAATCACTAGTAGGGACTAAAAGGCGACACTATTGGGTGCGTCTATCGCTTATATGGATAATACGTACTAAATGGACTTATTACTTAAAACGAATGATAAATGAAAATATTTCCCTCATTTATGCGAGAGTTTAGAAAAAAGTTTGTATTTTTGCAGTGGGTTCGTAATGAGGCATCTTCCAAGATGAAATCACGTAACCGAGAAGTCATCTTCAAGGGCATCGAGTTGTCATGCTATTACGAAGGGTATGAAAGAGTGAAATAAAGGACATAAATATTATAACAATGAAGACAACATCTGAAATTCTAAACCTTTTGAAGTCGTACAAGAGTATCGCTACTTCAAAATATGGATTGACAAAGATTGGCATCTTTGGCTCAGTAGCTCGTGGTGAACAGACTGACGAGAGTGATGTTGACGTTTGTTACGAAGGCAAGGCTCCTTCTTTCTTGACATTAGACTTGATACAAACCGACTTGGAAAAGTTGTTTGGAGCCAAGGTCGATATGGTTAGGGTAAGAGACAGGATGAATAGCTTGCTTAAACAAAGAATCATGAAGGAGGGGATTTATGTTTGATAAAGAGATGGTATTGGATAGCTTGCAGAATATTCGTTCGGCACTCCAAATGATACAAGAACGTACAAAGCCCATCAAATGCTCCGATGACTTCGTCACTTCTCCAAGTGGTACACTTCGCTTGGATGCTGTCTGCATGAACCTCATAGCCTTGGGTGAAGCTGTCAAAGGACTTGACAAGATGACCAAAGGAGAATTTCTTCCCAACTATCCACAGATTTATTGGAGTGGAGTCATGCGTATGCGTGACAAGATAGCCCATCACTATTTTGAAGTTGACCCAGAGGTCGTCTTTGTCACTATTCAAGAGAACATTCCACCAATGATTCCTGTCATCAAACAGATGATAAGAGACATCAAGAAATAACATAAGACATTAAAATGTCCAACCATTTAAAATAAGAATATAAGAAACAGACAGAAACAAAGAAACATTGACATAACATATTGAAGTAATCATAATTACGCGTTTACTATTTATTCGGAACATCCTTGAAATTTGGCGATAGATAAGATGTTAATCCAATAGAATAAGTTCGTAAATGCCCATGCTATAGCGTGGGCTGAACTTATCTTGGATTAACGGGCCACGCCAAATGCCTAAGGATGTAGATAAGGGAAGCTCACGCTTCTTTTATGCTCCATCTTTAGGCATTTGTTCGTTTAAAAAGCCCGTTTTTTCTGACAAGATAGTTCTACGCTCCTTTTTAGCTATAGCACATTATGCCAACACTTAATTGGATCGGTAAAAACAAAGTGGTGGGACATCATAATGATGTGCCCTATCATGTATTGGAACATCAATACGGTTATTCTGCCGAAAAAGGGCAGACAACAGAACCAACCCATAGTGGCAACATGATTATCCATGGAGATAATTTGTTGGCACTCAAATCTCTCATGCCCATGTATGAGGGAAGAATCAAATGCATCTATATAGACCCTCCTTATAACACAGGTAACGAAAATTGGGTTTATAACGACAATGTAAACGACCCTCATATCAAGAAATGGCTTGGAGAAGTAGTGGGCAAAGAAGGAGAAGACTTGAGCCGACACGACAAGTGGCTCTGCATGATGTATCCTCGTCTCGTATTGATGAAGAAGTTATTAAGCGAGGATGGTGCTTTAATTATAAGCATTGGATTCCATGAATTCATTTCATTAATAACTATACTTAAAGAGCTCTTCTCTACAAAACAAATCGTTACGATAACAGTACAAACATCAGGAGGGAAACCATCTGGAGGTTTCAACTATCAACACGAATATCTAATATTTGTTGTAGATAAAGAGTTCAAACCGTTAATTCTAGATTTCTGTGGAGGTACTAATCGACCTCCTTTTGAAGGTATGACACTAAGCACGTTCAATAAAACAGAGCGTCCAAACCAAACATATCCAATATTTATCAATAAAAAGACTGGAAAATTCGAAGGTTGTGGAAAATCTATAAAAGAACTGCAAGATGAAGGCTATGAGCAAGATTATATAGACAAATATGTTTATAACTATTCAATAGCTCCTCATGATTGTGTGGCAATTTGGCCAATTACCAGCAAAGGAAAAGAATGCGTATGGAGACTCATACCAAAACGCATTAAACAAGATTACGAACTTGGCTATATTAAAATAACACCTAACATTATAAGAACAAGCAAGAATCTATACAGTATTCAATACCTGCCTGATGGTGTTATAAATAAAATAAATAAAGGCATACTTTCTGTAATCAGCCGAGACAATATAAACAAGACGCTTGAACTCAGTGACAACTCTACTGAGGGGAAACAGATTCCTACAATTTGGACAGAAAAAGCCTTCTACACGGTTAAAGGTTCATCCTTATTAAAAGAAATCTTGCCTGAAGCAGAAAAGAAATTCAATTACCCCAAGCCTATAGCACTAATCAAATCTGTCATTCAGATCATATGCAACTCTGAGGACATCGTATTGGATAGCTTTGCTGGAAGTGGCACAACAGGACACGCCATCATTGATTTAAATAAATCATTAGACTATGAATTAAATTTCATATTAATCGAAATGATGGATTATGCAAACAACATTACCGCCGAGCGTATGCGCCGTGCGATTTCAGGCTATCCCTTCAAGGGCAAGAAAGAGGAGGAAATTTACAGCAAAAAACTGACTGCCAAGAACATTCTCAAAGCCGAGGAAATTCTGAAAGAGGCAGAAGCCGTCTCTATTGAAAAGGCCAACGAATACACCAAGATTAGCAAGCCTAAGATAGCAGACAACTGCCTGAAAATAATCGGCACGAAAATATATGATGACAAAATGGAAGGCTTAGGCGGTGCATTCGACTATTACGAATTAGGAGCCCCACTCTTCAACGAAGATGGCAACTTGAACGAGGAGGTCAGCATAGACAAGATAAGAGAATACATATACTATGCCGAGACCAAGCAGCCTCTCTTACGCCAACAAGACAAGGACGAAGAATTCCTACTCGACGAGTGCAACCGAGCAGGCTATTACTTCTATTATCAAACAGACAAGGCAACAACACTAAGCTACGCAACATTGGCAAACATCGTAAAAAGCAAGCACGAGATGTACATCATCTACGCCGACCGTTGTTTGCTCGATGAGAAGTTCATGACTGAGCATCACATCAAGTTCAAGAAGATACCACGTGACATCAAACGATTTTAGATTATGGAATTAAAACAATATCAGCAAGCAGTCCTCAACGACCTTGCCCAATACATAGCGATCCTAAAGGAGCAAGGAAGCAACCATAAGGCTTTCTCCACTTACTGGAAGCAAAATGGCATTACCCTCCAACAAGGTGAAGAGACCTTTCATCCCTATTGCGACACCATGAATGGAGCTCCAAACATGACGATAAAAGTACCTACCGCAGGCGGTAAGACTTTTATCGCCTGCAATGCCATACGCACTATCTTCGACGCAATGCCTGTGAATAGGACTAAAGTCGTAGCATGGTTTGTACCATCAGACACAATACTCAAACAGACATACGAGAATCTAAAGAATCCACAACATCCTTATCGTCAAAGAATTGATACGCTCTTCAATGGAAGAGTTGAAGTGTATGACAAGCAAGCCCTTCTATTCGGTCAAAACTTCAACCCAACTATCATAAAAGAGCAACTGAGTATTTTCGTATTGAGCATCCAATCATTTGCCACGAAAGCCACAGACAAGCGATTAGCGTATAACGAGAATGAGAATCTTGCCGAGTTTGCCAAGACCTACTCTCCTAATGAGAAACATATCGAAGGTGCCGACGAGACCTCACTCATTCAAGTCATCGCCCATCTCAATCCCGTCACGATTATCGACGAGAGCCATAACTTCGAGGGTGATCTGCGCATTGACACACTCACCAACATCAACCCTTGCTTCGTGCTCAACCTGACAGCCACTCCACGCAACAAGAGTAACATCATCAGTTTTGTTGACCCAGCAAGCCTGAAAAGAGAAAACATGGTCAAACTCCCTGTCATGGTGAGCAACTACCAGAATCATATAGATGTAATCAATAGCGCCATAGCCCTCAGAAAGAACTTGGAAGACAAAGCCAAGAGCGAAGAGACTAATGGCGGCGACTATATTCGTCCTATCGTCCTTTTCCAAGCACAACCCAAGAATGACGAAGACAGCGTAACCTTCTCCAACATCAAGACTAAACTCGTGAAAGCAGGAATCCCAAATGAGGAAATCAAGATAAAGACAGCCAATCAAAATGAGCTGAAAGACATCGACTTGATGAGCCGAGAATGTCCTGTGAGATACATCATCACAGTCAACGCCTTGAAAGAAGGATGGGATTGTCCGTTCGCCTACATCTTGGCATCGGTAGCCAATCGCTCTTCCAAGATTGACGTGGAACAAATATTAGGCCGTGTCTTGCGCCAGCCTTACACGAGACAGCATGGCAGCGCCTTGCTCAACATGTCGTATGTACTCACATCATCCACCAACTTCCACACCACCATTGACAATGTGGTGGAAAGCCTGAGAATGTCGGGGTACAGCCGTCGTGACTATATCGCAAACGACACGACGGCAAACAAGCCAAATATTCCTAATGAGCCTAAGTTAAACTTTAGAAACGACGAAGCATTGGAAATTGGCTTGCTAAACGACCCAAAGGGGAATGAGGCTTGCCAAGAAGAACAATCAGAATGGAGGTTTGAGGCAGAAGACATCCTCATGCCTTCAACATCCAATGAAGAAGCCATACCAGAAGACTCCGCCACCATTTCACTCATGAAACAGGCGGAGGAAATGAGCCGAACTTACGAACGGCAAGTAAAGGAATCCACCAATAGTGGAATAAGCGAAGAAATCATGCAAAAGACAAACATATTCCCTATCAGAAAAAGCTACGAAGATTTAGCGGAGAGTATCTTATTGCCCAAGTTCTATGTCAATACCGAAAAAGACTATGGGATATTCGGTACAAGCAGCACCAAGATTCTTGTTACTCCAGAAGTATTGCTCGAAGGCTTCAATCTCTCGGCAGAAGACCGTCACATCGAATTCAACTATAACACTTCCAACATCAGAAGGATTGACATTGACAAGAACAACGAGAATGACATCACCGCTTTTGCTGTCAAGGAGAAAGAGGCTTATGAATTAGAAAACTTCTATGGCAACATCCAAGACAAGAATAGCATTATCGTTCAGTTGTCTAAGTCCATCAGAGACATGACGCAAGACAACAGCATATCTGACGGCGACTTGCACACCTACATTACAAACGTGCTTCAAGATTACGACTTGTCGCACCTCCAAATGTTAGGAAAGAACTTGAATGAGACCGTGCAGTCGTTCAAGAACAAGGTCAAGGCTCTCAAAATATCTTATGCCAGAAGAATATTTGAGGACAGGATACGCTCAGGACAAATCTTTTTGCAAGAGACAGAGCACCTACCTAATGAGATTGTATTGACCAAAGAAAAAGCACCTGCCATAGAAAAGAAAATGTATATAGAGGAAGAAGGATTCAATGTCTTTGAGAGAACAGTCATTGAGCAGGTAATCAGCCTTGACTGCGTAAAATGCTGGCATCGCAATCAAGAAAGAGGAAAAGGTTTCTGCATCAATGGTTTTATCAATGCTTATCCTGACTTCGTCATTGTACTCAACAATGGCATCACAGTCTTGTTAGAAACCAAGGGCAATCATCTTGATGGTTCTGACAGCCAGAACAAGTTGGCTTGTGGAGATACATGGTCTAAGTTGGCTGGAGCTAAATTCTACTATTTTATGGTATTTGAGAATTCCCCCATAGAAGGAGCGGTAAGTGTCAATACTTTCATCAACAATCTCCAGCAATTAGGGGCTAATCAATAGAGAGCATCAACCAGCAACTCTACCACAAGTATTCTCTTGCTCACGATGAGATCGCCTTTATAATGGCTTGCTATACAACAAAAACAATCCCTATAGCGATGATAAACCATTGCTATAGGGATTGCTTAAAAATTAATTAGAAAGGCTAACTTTTCCATTCTCTGAGCAGACGATGCGCTGCTCGGTTCCATTCTTCAGTTTCACGATGATGCCCACGGCACCCTGCTCGCTTGGCGTAAAGTAATCTACTGATGCGATATCGCCTGGTTCTGTATCAGAACTTGGCTCATATACGCAGACGAAAGGATGATTCCAAGCCTCACCCTTCTGGCGAGCTACGAAGGTCAATACCGGCTGGTCAATTACCTTATAAGGCTGGTTAGGCATACGCTCGTACTCCAGGTTGGCAGGAGAGAGCGCCTGGAAGATGGTGCGGTTTTCATCCGCCTTCATCCACATCGTCATCGTAATCTCCTTCTGGTTGTCCATCGCAGTCACCACCTTTTCATCTTCTATCCTGGTTACAAACTGGGTCTTCACGGAAGAAGTCATTTCGGCGCTCACCTTATTATATATATAGGAATAAGCATTGAGATGACCGCCGGCGAAGGCGAGTTCTTCGGTAGGCTTCATATCGAGCGCCTTACCGCTTGCCGCATCCATCACTTTCATCTCCTGTCCCAGATTGTGATAGAAGTAATCGTGGGTCTTGTCGCCCCCTTCCTTCTTTCGGCTGCGGAACACATCGATGTAATAACCGCCCTTATCGCTGGTCTTCACGATGGCGGTAGTACGCTGCTGCTCTGCCTGTGTTTCAGGTTCAAGGAAGCTTACTGTAACATAGGTCATCTTCTTCTTTTGTTTTACTAATAATACGATTGGGAAGGAGGAAATACGTAGCCTTTTATAGAGTTCTTAATTGTGTTAAAAAAATACTTCTTCTATAGGGTTATTCTGTTAACCACTTCCAGATAGGAATGACTTCTATGGTTACACCATCTTCCTCGATGATTTCTTCTTCATCGTATGTTATGATGATGGCTTTCCTGATAGGATAAACCTTGTTAAGGGCGATGAGTGCTGCTACTTCTCGCTTTCGGGTATCTATATCTTCAAGACTGAAGGAAGCCTGTATCGCCAGTCCTTCTTCTGGAACGTAGAAATCCACTTCTATGTTCTGGTTGTAATAATATAGTTTCGGCATCTCATAGTTTCTGTTGTATTTCTTGTGCAGGGTGATGGCGCATAGATTTTCCAGCAGAGGCGACTTTGAGTCAGTAAGAAAGATGCTCAGCAAACCATTATCAGTAAAGTAATGCTTCTTGGCAGTTTCCTTTTCAGCAAATTTAGAGGCATAGTTGTCTAACGTAAATAAAAGACAAGCCTCTTTGGTGTATCGGATGTAGTCAATCATGGAGGCAGTATTGGTAGAAACGCCGGCACTCTTTACCATGTTGGCAAGTCTGTTGTAGGCAGTTGGTTGCATGATATTATCGGCAAGCCGCTTGATGGCAAGTCTTAAAGCATGATCGTTCTTGATATTGTTTCTCTGCACCACATCGCCTAACACGATTTTCTCATAGAGTCCATTCAGCCAATGACGTTTGTTCTTATAAAGAAGAAGTTCCGGGAAACCTCCCCATTTGAAGTATTCCGAAAAGAGCTGCTGCACTATATTTTTTTGCTTGCCATACTGCCAGTTCTCTTCGAGTGTAACGCCTTTGGCAACCAGATATTCTTTGAAAGAGAAAGGAAAAACCTTTTCGTCAAAGTAGCGGGCTCCCAGAGTTGTGGCAATGTCACGGCTCAGCATCTTAGCATTGGAACCCGTGATGAATACCCTGTATTTCTGATTGGCAAGACGGCGTGCAAAGTGCTCCCATCCCTCTATATTCTGAATCTCATCGAAGAATAGGATAGGTTTATAGGAGTACATGGTATTGTATGCCTGCAGAATCAGGTCGAAGTCTTCCACTTTCATTCCGTAGAGGCGTTCGTCGTCAAAGTTAATATAGACGAATTCCTTGATGTCGTGCCCTTCGGCAAGGAATTGTTTGGCACGCTGATAGAGCAGATAAGACTTTCCTGCCTGGCGGATACCTACAAGCACATATCTTCCCTGCTCCTCAAAGTCGAAAGGTCTTTGATAGAGTTCTATCTCCTGTATTTCGTTTTGTCCCTCCTTGATGAGAGTCTTGAAAACTTCTTTTTGCATGATTCTATCTATTTGATTACCGTGCAAATATACGACTTTTATTTTTTGCTACCAAATAAATTACGCCAAATTTGTTTATTGCCAATAAATAAATCTGCTACTTTTTGTTTATTGCCAATAAATAAAACACCTTTTACCAGATTCTACACACAGTTCCAGCCATGCCCTTCAAGCGGTCCCTCGGGGAACACGTGATGGGGAACCGATGAACACGAGATGAGCAACCGTTGCTCACGAGACGGTCAACAAGTGCCCAAACTAATGGCTGTAATTTGGGCAATGCATTCCCTCATTTCAGGATTTAGCAGGAACATTCTTCGGTTTCTGAAGCCTCATTATCATCTGGATGAAACTTGGTATCATGATGCAGAGCGAGAAACCGACAGCGTAATATACAGTCTTCTCATCGCCATGGAAGAGGTCGATGAGTTTACCATCGCTCTGTGGCATGAGATTATTCAAGACATAAGCCATCGTATTGTTCACCCAATGCATCAGAATGCCCGGAACAAGACTCTTGGTGCGATAATACATCCATCCCAAAAGCAAGCCCATCAGGAGGGCATTGATAAATTGCGCCTTATTGCCATGTATCAAGCCAAACACAGCTGCAGAAATAAAGATGGCAACCCAATGATTCTTCTTGCTTACCATATCAAGCAAAGTACGGAGGATAGCGCCACGGAACACGATTTCCTCTGCCAGAGGTGCCAATATACCGATAGCTACATAGCCCCAAGGCTCCTTCATCAGCGAAGCAAATACCCGCTCGGTATCCGCATCCATCTCGACGCCTATCTGCTCATAGACAAACTCCAATGGAATGATAGCGCCCAGAGTAAACAAGGCTACCCACAACAGACTGAGCCAAGGCTTTGACTGCAGATAGTTACGGGTAAGAGGAGCCCATTTGGCCTTCAGGAAGATGATGAGGGTGATGACATTACTGAATACCGTAGTCAGCGCCTTCAGGATGGCATTATTGCCCGTATCCATAGCAAGAAGCGTAGCCTGATAACCTTCGCCCTTGACAGCAGCCCAGATGCCTGCTCCAGCATAAGTCAGAAATATCTGTACGACTATAAATATAATAATGTATAAAACTATGTCTGTCAGACCTTTTTTAAAATTAATCTTTGCCATTGTCAATCTCCTTATTTAAAAATTCCACTACTGTTTTTTCATCTTCCTTCAACTGTTCTGCCAATTCCTCTGGACTGTCAAACTTCTGTTCGCCACGGATTCGCTTGACGAAGCTGACAAGCAGCAGTTGGTCATAGATATCATCCTCGAAATTGAAGATATGCGTTTCCAGCGTAATCTGCTTGCCATTAAAAGTTGGTCGGTTGCCCACATTCATCATGCCCCGTTTCCAAGTCATCGAGTTCTCTATACGAACCTTTACAGCATAAACTCCTGTAGCAGGAATCAACTGTCCGAAATGCGAGATGTCCAGATTGGCTGTCGGGAATCCGAGTTTTCTGCCCTCATGATAACCATTCACTACTTTACCGATAATGGTATAAGGATAACCCAGGCATTGGTTGGCCATCTCTATTTCACCTTCTTTCAGGAAAGAACGGATGACAGAGGAAGATATATTGATGCCATCTATCTGGAAAGCATCGTTTCTGATTACCTCTATGCCCATTTCCTCACCATAGCGCACGTAATCCTCGAAAGTCTCAGAACGATTATGACCAAAACGATGATCATAACCGATAAAAAGTTTCCTGACATGGAGATGGTCGTGAAGTATCTTCTGCATAAACTCGCATGCAGACATCGCAGCCATCGCCTTATCGAAATGCAAGACAACAGCATTATCCACCTCTGTTTTTGAAAGGAGGAGAAGTTTTGAATCGAGCGTACTCAACATCTCCGGCTGATAATCGCTTTGGAGTACCTTGCGAGGATGCTCATCGAAAGTAATGATGGTGGATTGCAAATTCTCCTGACTGGCGGTTTCTACAAGATGGCGGATCAGGAACTGATGTCCACGATGCACCCCGTCAAAGAAGCCGATAGTTGCTACGCAAGGCTGCAATTGTACAGTTTCGTTGTAATGTATTGTATTCATTCTATCTTAATCATTGGACTATCTTCTCTTAGCTATCATTCTCTTGAATGCTCTCCACAGCTCGCCCACCCAGAGCACAACAGAAGTGGAACCGATGATGAGCAGCCACTCGTGGAACGACAATGGTGTGGTGCGGAACATTTCGCCACCAAAGGTTACGATGATCCACTGACCCACCAATACCAGTACAAGCACCAGAATCATTCCCTTATCCTTCAGGAAATGGCGGAAAGCGGTGTGATGACTCATCAGCGCCTTGGCATTGAAGAGGTTCCAGAACTGGATCATCACGAAGGTGGTGAAGAACATGGTCAGTTCATGCACATCTACTCCACCCTTGCCTCTGCGCTCGCAGTAAACCAGCAGGGCAAACATCACGAGGAAGAAGACGATGCCGCAGAACAGGATTCCGAAACCGATGCTCTTGTTGATGATGAAATCAGATGCCTTGCGTGGCTTCTCCTTCATCACCTCGTGAGATGGAGGCAATGAGGCGAGTGCCAGGGCAGCAAAGGTATCCATGATCAGGTTGACCCAGAGTATCTGAGTAACCGTCAATGGCATCTCGGTTCCGATGACAGAACCACCCAACACCAGCAGGAGGGCTGCCACATTGACTACCAACTGGAAGAAGAGGAAGCGCTGCAAATTGCGATAGAGCGAACGTCCCCACATCACAGCGTTGGCGATAGACTTGAAGGAATCATCGAGCAGGGTCATATCCGAAGCCTCCT
>ERZ1031449.103-NODE-103-length-20703-cov-6.323615_pt1 | contig 20703 bp, 17 predicted proteins | sample MGYA00516705_ERZ1031449 | MGnify/ENA primary metagenome ERZ1031449 (study PRJEB33719, sample SAMN04261152) | wastewater metagenome | biome: rural village; feature: human; material: feces | host: Homo sapiens | place: El Salvador | collected 2013-01-14 ... | reverse complement strand
TTAACATATAAGAGGTATTTTTTCTATGAAAAAAAGGATTTTTTCAATAATTTCAGTAATTTTAGTTACATTCGTTTTGTGTTCATCACTTGCTTTACCGGTAAGTGCAACAACTTCTTCTAATATTAATAAGGACTCGGCAACTATTTCTAACTTTGATTTTGGTTGTAATGTAAAGACAAAGTCAGAAACAGTTTTGCTTGTAAACCTAGATACAGGTGTTACAGTATATAGTAAGAATGCTGATGTAAAGAGATACCCTGCGTCTCTAACAAAGATTATGACTTATATAGTAGTTGCCGAAAATGTAAGTGACTTTACTCAGAAAGTCAAGATTAAAGCTAGTGTTCTAAAGCCACTGGAAGGTACAGGTAGTTCACAGTCTGCCGTTTCCGATAATATAGGTAAGTCCTTTACTATTGAACAGTTACTAAAGTGTCTGATGATTTCTTCCGGTAATGATGCAGCCCTTGTACTTGCTGACTATGTTGGTGGTGAAGGTGGTGTTACTCACTTTGTTCAGATGATGAATGATAAGGCTAAGGAACTTAAGTGTAAGAACACTCATTTTGTAAACCCTCATGGTCTACATGACCCTAACCACTATACAACTGCCGAAGATATATATAAGATTGCAAGTTATGCACTTATGCTACCTGAATTCTCAGATATTACAAATACAATTTCCTATACAATCGGTGATACATATTATTCATCAACTAACCACCTAATTGACTCAACTACTGAATATTATTATCAGTATGCCAAGGGTATCAAGACAGGTACAACCGATCAGGCAGGTCGTTGCTTAGTTACTCAGGCAGTAGCTGATGGTTATAGTTATATGGCAGTTCTTATGAAAGCACCATATAACGAAGAACAAGGTATTGATGAATATTATAATATGGAAGATGCAGCAGCTTTGTTCCGTTGGGCATTCCAAAATATTGAACTTAAAGAAATTGTTTCAAGAGAAACTCCTGTATGTGAAGAAAAGGTAGATTTGTCTTGGGATAAAAATTCTATTCAGCTAAGTGCAGAAGATGACTTCAATATTCTTCTACCAAGCAGTGTTAAGGATAAAGAAATTACTATCAAAACAGATGTGCCTGACTCAATAGATGCACCTATTAAAGAAGGTGACTATGTAGGTAAAGCATCAGTTTATTATAAAGGTGAAAAGGTTTCTACCTTTAACCTTGTAGCTGATGAAACAGTAGAGAGAAGTACCCTTCTTTATGTGCTTGATATTTTGAAAAATGTATTTACTTCAATCTACTTTATTATTGCAGCAATTATTGTTGTAATCCTATTTGCAATTTATCTATTTGTTGTTGTTAAACATAACAGACAGAAAAAGTCAAAGAAGAGAAGAGTAAAGCATTATCGTGATATGTAATAACTTATAAAGGATATTTTTATGAAGTATAAGAAGATGTGGTTTACACTAATACCTACAATTTTGTTAATGTTAATAACTAAAGTGTATCAAATTTATACAGAACAAACCGGTAACAGTATTTTTGGCAATGACAATATAATTGCATCATATGTTACAATAGGACTTGTTTTTGTTCAGTTTATTATTTTGTTTATTATGTCTGTTACTGATAAAAAGACTGCTTCTGTATATAATTATAAGAAGAATACATTTGCAGGTTCAATGTGTTTATTTTCAGCAGTAGCACTTATAGTTGATGTTTGTTGTTACTTGCCGTCAATCTTAATTTACAAGAATTATACTTCAACTACACTTTTAAATATTATCCTTTCTTGTGTTGCAGCTTTTGGCTTATTCTTACTTAGCTGGACTCATATTAGTGGCAAAAAACCACCATCAACTGTTTCACTGTTAATGTTAACAGTACCTTTATGGTGCGTTGTAAAATTGTTTACTGCTTTAACAGAGAACAGTGCAAGCTCAGTTGTAATGACAGATGTACTTGATTTGTTTATCTATCTTTTCTTGTCTCTGTATTTACTTTCAGCTACTTCAATAATTTCAATGTTAAACCAAAAAAATTATGTGAAAGAGATTGTTCTTTTTGGTATTCCTTTAGTTTCAGTACTTGTAACATATGATGTTCAAATTGTGACAAAACTGATTCTTAACGGTTATACAAGTGGTTATTATATGGAAATCATCAAAGCTTGTGAGTTAACTTTATTTGCTTTGTATGCAGTAGCTTTTATGTTAGAAATCTCAAAGTATAGTAAAAATAAAGATGAAGTTAGAATTATTGAGTCACAGGAAGAAATCCTTGAACTTAATGAAGAAATCCGTAATCAAAAGCTAAAAAGCTTTGAGAAACTCCAAGCTAAAGAGCGTAAGAACGGTAATCTATACATCACTCACGACAGTAGTTTTCAGTCTATTGATACCAGAGATAGTGGGTATTTCCCAACAGGTGCAACCTATGGTAAGTATGTTGAGGACTATCCTGTAGTATCAGGTAGTGATGAAAACGACAAGGAATTTACAACAGAAGCAAAAATTTCTAATGTTGATAGACTTATTCTGGAAATCACTTCCGGTAAAAATGATAAAGATTTATCTCCGGAAGATGAAGAAAATTAAAAATAGTAATTGACAATAGAAAATTAAAGTGATAATATAAATTTAAAGCGTTGAGAAGGACACGATTATCAGCCACCGAATCAAGAGAGTTTTGCTTATTAGCTGTAAGGCAAAATATTTAGGAGCTTTTAGTTACTACCTTTGAGTGTATGTAGGAAATGACATACCGGTTAACTCCGTTAAAGGTAAATGAGGGTTTTTATACCGAACTTGGGTGGAACCACGATTTAGTTTATATCGTCCCAATATTCTTTTATAGAATATTGGGGCTTTTATTTTTATACAAAGGAGAAATCAATATGGTTAGTGTAAAACTAAGAAATGACATTAAGGAATTTGAAAATGGCACAACACCATACGAAATTGTAAAAGGTTTCGGAGGAGGCTTTTTTAAGCAAGTTTGTGCTTGTAAGATAGATGGTGAGGTTTATGACCTTCGTACCCCAATTAATAATGATTGTACTTTAGACTTTTTAACTTTTGATGATCCGGATGGCAAGAAAGCATTTTGGCATACTGCTTCTCATGTACTTGCTCAAGCAGTTAAAAGACTTTACCCAAATGCAAAGTGTGCAATCGGTCCTGCAATTGATACAGGTTTCTACTATGACTTTGATGTAGAAAAGCCATTCTCACAGGAAGACCTAGACAAGATTACTGCAGAAATGAAGAAGATTGTTAAGAGTAAAATCAAACTTGAAAAGTTTGAACTTTCTCCACAAGATGCAATCAAAAAGTTAGAAGAAATGAATGAACCTTATAAGGTAGAACTTTGTAAGGAACATGCCGATAAGAACGAACCTATTTCTTTCTATCAGCAGGATGAATTTGTTGACCTATGTGCAGGTCCTCACCTAATGGATGTATCAGTTCTAAAGGCTGTTGCTTTAACAAACTGTACTGGTGCTTATTGGAGAGGTGATTCCAACAACCATCAGCTATGCAGAGTTTATGGTATTGCTTTCCCTAAGGCATCAATGCTTGACGAATACCTAGAAATGATGGAAGAAGCAAAGTCAAGAGACCACAATAAGCTAGGTCGTGAACTTGAACTATTTACAACAGTTGATTGTATCGGTCAGGGTTTACCTGTACTTCTACCTAAGGGTGCAAAGATTGTTCAGATTTTACAGAGATGGATTGAAGATGAAGAAGCAAAGCGTGGTTGGCAGTTAACAAAGACACCTTTAATGGCTAAGTCAGACCTATACAAAATCTCAGGTCACTGGGATCATTACAAAGACGGTATGTTTGTACTTGGTGATGAAGAAAAAGATGATGAAGTATTTGCACTTCGACCAATGACTTGTCCTTTCCAGTATCAAGTTTTCCTAAACAGACAGCGTTCATATCGTGACTTACCAATGAGATTGTCAGAAACTTCAACTCTATTTAGAAATGAAGCATCAGGCGAAATGCATGGCCTTATTCGTGTAAGACAGTTTACAATTTCAGAAGGTCACTTAATGTGTACACCTGACCAGCTTGAAGATGAATTTGCTCAGTGCCTGGATTTAGTTAAATATACACTGAAGACACTAGGTCTATATGAAGATGTTTCTTATCGTTTCTCACAGTGGGATCCTGAAAATACAGAAAAGTATATTGGTACTGCTGAAGATTGGGATGAAGCACAGGGCGTTATGAAGAAGATTCTTGATGACCTGGAAATTTCTTATTCAGTAGGTAAGGGCGAAGCTGCTTTCTATGGTCCAAAGCTAGATGTACAGATTAAGAATGTATTTGGTAAGGAAGATACTCTAATCACAATCCAGATTGACCAGTTCCTAGCTGAAAAGTTTGGTATGGAATATGTTGATAAGGATGGTCAGAAGAAGAACCCTTATATCATTCACCGTACATCAGTAGGTTGCTACGAAAGAACATTAGCACTATTAATCGAAAAATATGCCGGTGCATTCCCACTATGGTTAGCACCTGTTCAGGTAAAACTTTTACCAATTGCCGACAGACATCTTGATTACATTTATGAAGTTAAGAAACAGCTAGAAGCTAAGGGTATCAGATGCGAAGTTGATGACCGTTCAGAAAAGATTGGTTACAAGATTCGTTCAGCACAGTTAGAGAAGATTCCTTATATGATTCTTGTTGGTGACAAGGATATTGAAAACAACTGTATTTCTGTTCGTCATCGTAAACAAGGTGACCTTGGTTCAATGAGTGTTGAAAAGTTCTTAACAGATGCACTTGAAGAAATCAATTCTAAAGAAATTAAGTAATAATTTTACGAGGTGAAAATCTTGCAAGATAAATCCAAAGGAAGACATGGTGGCAGTACAAAGCCGGAAGGCTTTTATACCGGAAAAGATAAACACTATGTTTATGGAGATAATACCCCTAGGAAAAAGGGAAATGCAATTAATATTTTGTTCTATGTTTTACCTATCGTTATGGTTGTGATTTTAGCCTTAGGTTCATTCCTAAGTTACTATGCCTATGTTTCCTCATCAAAAGGTGAGGAAACTGTGGTAAAGTCCAACGATGACTATATCTCAAAGGAACAACAAAAGACTTTATACAAAATTGTTAGTGTTGCTGACCCATTGGAAAGAAACTATGTACCAACAACAAAAGATTTTGGTGGTGTAAAGGTTAGCACAATGATTTACGATTCACTAAACAAAATGGTAAATGCTGCTAAAAAAGATGGTATTGACCTAAAGATTAGAAGAGGTTATGTTTCATATGATGACCAACATACTCTATATAGTGGATATGTAAACACTTTGCTTAACACAGGTAAATATACCCAAACAAAAGCCGAGTCAATTGCCAATAGAAGAATTGCAGATAGTGGCAATAGTGAAAGACAACTTGGTCTTTCTGTTGAGTTTGATAGCGAAAAGAGAAGTACTTTCAACAAAACTAAGGCTTATCAATGGTTAATTAAGTACGGTGCAGAGTATGGCTTTATCCAAAGATATACTAAAGAAAATGAGCAGGTAACTGCAATGGACTCTGACTATACTTTGTGGAGATATGTTGGCAAAAACAATTCTCTTTTAGCCAGAAAACTTGGTCTAAATTTCAATACTTTAATTGATTATTTAGAAAGTTAAAAATTTTTTTGAAAAAACACTTGCATTTTCAGGATTTATGTTGTATAATCTAAACTGTTATTTACGGTTTCAGCGAAAGAGGTGAAATGAAATGAAGGAAAGTATCCATCCAGATTATAAGCAGACAACAATTACTTGTGCTTGTGGTAATGTAATCGAAACAGGTTCAACAAAGGAAAATATTAGAGTTGAAATTTGTTCAAAGTGCCATCCTTTCTTTACAGGTAAGCAGAAGCTCGTTGATACCGGCGGACGTGTTGATAGATTTAAGAAGCGTTTTGGTATGAAATAATTTTGTAATTGTTGAGGCGGTACATTTAGTGTACCGCCTGTTTTTTTAATTGTTATGGAAGATTTTTATTATACTACAAAAGAAGAAAATCAAGCTGAGTTTGTTGAGAAGCACAGCCGTTTTATAGGTTATTGTAAACCGATTTCAACAGAACAGGAAGCTATTGATTTTATTAACGAAAAGCGTAAGAAACATTATGATGCTACTCATAATGTTTATGCATATAGCTTAAAGAATGATTTTATTAAGCGTTATTCTGATGACGGAGAACCTCAGGGTACTGCCGGTGTACCTGTCCTTGATGTGCTTAACAAAAATAATGTGGTAAATACCGTAATAGTTGTTACCCGTTATTTTGGTGGTATTATGCTTGGTGCAGGTGGACTTGTCAGAGCATATAGCCATGGTGCAAAGATTGCCCTTGATGCCTCCAAGATTCTTCGTATGGAAAAATGCTATAATTGTTCTGTTACTTTGAGTTACGATTTTTACGGAAAACTTTCCGGACTTATTCCGGAGTGTGGTGGTATTATTGATGACTCAAATTTTCTGGAAAATGTTATTATCAGTTTTCATATTCCAATAAATGAACTTGGATTTTTTAACAAAAAACTTGCTGATGCAACAAATGGAAAGATAGAAGTAGAAGTTGTTAATGAAGATTATTTTCCTATGTAACAACATATTTTTCTAATAAAATCTGTTTTTTCAAAAATATTTTTAAAAATTTTGAAAAAATAAAGGAATAATATAAATTTTGTTGTATATAATAGTGTAGGTTTTACAACTATTGAAAGGAGTGTTATTTTGCCATTACCGGAAAGCTTTTTGCAAGAACTAAAAATGCGTAGTGACCTTACGGAACTTGCATCAAATTATATTTCTCTAAAGCGTAAGGGTAGGAATATGGTAGGACTTTGTCCTTTTCATGGCGAAAAAACACCATCTTTTAATATTTATACCGAAAATAATTCTTTTTACTGTTTTGGTTGTGGTGCCGGTGGTGATGTAATTACCTTTATAATGAAGATTGAAAATCTTGATTACATTGAGGCAGTTAAATTTCTTGCCGAAAGAGCTGGACTTAATATGCCGGAAGAAAGTAATTATGATGATTCTATGGCAAACCTTAAGAAAAGAATTTATGAGGCTAATAGAGAAACTGCAAGATTTTTCCATAGATGTCTGTACAGTCCTTTAGGTAAGGAAGGCTTAGATTACCTTCATAGCAGAGGACTAACTGACAAAACTATCAGACATTTTGGTTTAGGTTTTGCTCCTAATGACCACTTTGCACTTTCAAATTATCTAAGGAAAAAAGGTTTTAAGGATAACGAACTTATAAGTGCTAACCTTGTTTACAAGAACAAAAGTGGTAACGGTACAAACGATAGATTTTATAACCGAGTTATGTTTCCTATTATAGATGTAAGGGGAAATGTAATTGCCTTTGGTGGTAGAATTATGACTGACCAAAAGCCTAAGTACCTTAACACAAGCGATACACCTGTATTTAGTAAAAGTAATAATTTATTTTCACTTAATAATGCTAAGAAAAATCAGGACAGAACTCTTATTTTGTGTGAGGGTTATATGGATGTTATTGCAGTAAATCAAGCCGGTTTTCAGAACGCAGTTGCTACCTTAGGTACTGCATTAACCAGTCAACAAGCATCTGTTATGAAGCGTTATGCCGATGATGTTATCATTTGTTATGATGCCGATGAAGCAGGTCAAAAAGCAACCCAAAGAGCCATTGGAATTCTCAGAAGAACAGGACTTAACATAAGAGTCCTTACAGTTCCTGATGGTAAAGACCCTGATGAATTTATCAGAAAACATGGTGATAATGGTGGTGCTGCTTTCTATAATCTGGTGAATGGTAGCTTTAATGATGTTGAGTATCAGCTATCAAAAGTAAGAAAAAAATATGACCTAAAACTGGCAGACCAAAGAGTTAAATATGTCAATGAAGCAATTAATATAATTGCTAAAATAGATGATGATGTAGAACGAGATGTTTACAGCTCTAAGTTAGCTGATGAAACAGGTGTTCATACAGAGTCAATTTCTAATTCTCTAAAGAGAGTTAGAAGTAAAATTAAATATAGCAATAGAAAAGAAGAATTTAGAAAAATCAGAACTAATCTTTCAGGCAGAGAAGACAAAATAAACTTGCAACATAAGGATAAGCCAAGGGCAACTATTGCCGAAGAAATGTTATTATCATATATGGTTAATCATCCTGAGGTTGAACAGTATATTTATTCAAGAGTGCCTAATGATTCATTTGTCACAGATTTTAACAAAAAACTATATGGTTATTTTGTTAACAGAATTGAGGGTGGTTATGAGCCATTAACTTCTCTAAACGAGGATTTTACTTTTGATGAAATAAATAAAATCTATTCTATTGTCAATAAAACAATAGACAAAAATCCTACTCAACAAGCTCTGGATGAGTACATAAGTGTTATCTTTGAGGAAAAGGGTAAGTTGTCAAAGGAACAAATCGCAAACACATCACTTGATGAGTTTAGTCAGCAGATTAATAATCTGAAGAAGAAACGAGAATAAGGAGAGATATATATGAGTGGACAGGTTGATAAGAAAACAGTAATCAAAGATTTACTTGAACATGGTAAACAAAAGGGAAGCCTTTCAAACCAAGAAATCCTTGATGCTATCGGTGAAATTGAATTTTCACCTGAACAACTGGAAAAGCTATATGATGGTTTAGAAGCACAGGGTATCGAAATCATTGAAGACAACAGTGTTGATTTATCAGATATTGAAATCGTAGCATCAAAATCATCCAGCAAAGGTGACGAAATTGCAGCAGAAAGAGTTGCAATTGATGATCCGGTAAAGGTATATCTAAAGGAAATCGGTAGAGTTCCACTGCTTTCTCCTGAAGAAGAAATTGACCTTGCTATTAAAATTGCTGATGGCAACACAGAAGCTAAGAAAAGACTATGTCAAGCAAACCTCAGACTTGTTGTTTCTATTGCAAAGCGTTACCTAGGCAGAGGTATGCTATTCCTAGATCTTATTCAGGAAGGTAACTTAGGCTTGTTAAAGGCTGTTGATAAGTTTGACTATACAAAGGGCTTTAAGTTCTCAACATATGCTACATGGTGGATTAGACAGGCTATCACAAGAGCTATTGCCGATCAGGGAAGAACAATTCGTATTCCTGTTCATATGGTTGAAACTATTAACAAAGTAAAGAAAGTTTCTTCTCAGTTACTTCACCAGAATGGTCACGAACCAACTGCTGATGAAATCGCATCAGAAATTGATATGCCTGTAGATAAGGTTAGAGATATTATGCGTGTTGCTCAAGAACCTGTATCTTTGGAAACACCAATCGGTGAAGAAGAGGATTCTCACCTAGGTGACTTCATTCCTGATGATGATGCACCGGCACCTGCAGATGCTGCATCTCATACATTACTTCGTGAACAACTAAACGAAGTTCTTGATACTTTGACTCCAAGAGAAGAAAAGGTTCTAAGACTTCGTTTTGGTCTTGAAGACGGCAGAAGTCGTACACTTGAAGAAGTAGGTAAGGAATTCAATGTTACTCGTGAGAGAATTCGTCAGATTGAAGCAAAGGCTCTTAGAAAGCTAAGACACCCTTCAAGAAGTAAAATTCTAAAAGATTACCTAGACTAATCAGTATAATTTAACCTCCTTTGTCAATAATGATAAAGGAGGTTTTTTTATATGTGTATGTTAATTGAAGAAATAAAGGGAAGACAAGTCCTAGACTCTAGAGGTAATCCAACAGTTGAAGCAACAGTAACATTATCTGATGGTACAGTACAGTCTGCAATTGTTCCAAGTGGTGCGTCAACCGGTGCATTTGAGGCAGTAGAACTTCGTGATAATGATGATGTGTATTTTGGCAAGTCTGTTTACAAAGCAGTAAAAAATATTAACGAAATTTTGGCTCATCATTTAGTAGGTACAAGTCCATATCAGCAACGATTAATTGATAGAATGATGTGTGACCTTGATGGTACAGAGAATAAGAAAAACTTAGGTGCAAATGCTATTTTGGCAGTTTCAATTGCAGTAGCAAAAGCCTCAGCATCATCACTTAATTTACCATTATATAGGTATTTAGGTGGCTTTAATGCTCATAGATTACCTTGTCCTATGATGAATATTCTAAATGGTGGTGCTCATTCAGATAACAATGTGGATATTCAGGAATTTATGATTATGCCGGTAGGTGCTGACAGTTTCCGTGACGGATTAAGACAATGTACGGAAATTTACCACACACTAAAAACATTGTTGAAGAAGGATAAACTTTCTACTGCAGTAGGTGATGAAGGTGGTTTTGCACCAAACCTTTCAGGTGATGAAGAAGCACTTGAATATATTTTAAAAGCAATTGAAGAAGCAGGATATAACACGGAAAATACAAAATTAGCTTTAGATATTGCCTCATCAGAATGGTATGCTGAGGGTATGTACAACTTGCCTAAGAGAAAAATATCTATGACTACAGAAAATATGATTGAATACCTTGATAATCTTACAGAGAAATATCCTATTATCTCAATAGAAGATGGACTTTCAGAATTTGATTGGTCAGGGTGGGAAGAGCTTACCGGAAAGTTATCCCACATACAATTAGTAGGTGACGATTTATTCGTAACAAATGTAAATAAACTTTATAATGGTATCAAGGTTGGAGCAGGCAATTCAATCTTAGTGAAAATGAACCAAATCGGTACTTTAACAGAAACTTTTGATGCAATCGAACTTGCCCATAAAGCCGGTTATACAACTGTGATTTCTCATAGAAGTGGTGAAAGTGAAGATACAACAATAGCAGATATTGCAGTTGCTTGTAACTCAGGACAGATAAAAACAGGTGCGCCATGCAGAAGTGAAAGAACTGCAAAGTATAATAGATTGTCTAGAATAGAAGAAGAATTAACAGGTGTGGCAACATATGGCGTAGATTAATGACTTTATTAATAAATCTTTCATAAGCTAAATGAAAATATAGTCAAAATGACTATATTTTGACCTGTTTTTTCTACACATAAACCGTCTATAAAGACGGTTTAATTCTTTTGTAGAAAATTATTTATAATAATATTTGTTAGAATGAATATGTATAAATACAGAACTAAGGGGGATTTTATGCCTATAAAAAAAATTCTTTCTATGGTTTTGGTACTAGTTATGATGGTGGGATTAAATATAGTGAATTTTAATGCTGAAACAACCAAAGATTATGCTGCTTATGCAGCAAAACTAGACGAAACATCTTATAACGGAAATGACCTAGGTGCTACTTATTCTAAGAAAGCTACTACTTTCAAGGTTTGGTCACCAACTGCTTCCGAAGTTAAGGTTAGACTTTATAAGTATGGCTCAGAGAAGGAAAACAAGGATGGCTTCTTTAAGGAACAAGATATGACTTTTGATAAATCAAATGGTGTATGGTCTTGTACCTTAACAGGTGACCTAAAGAACATATACTATACATATGTTGTTACTAATGATGGCAAAGCTGAAGAAGTAGTAGATATTTATGCTAAAGCTGTTGGTGCTAACGGTAAGCGTGGTATGATTGTTGATTTATCTTCAACTAATCCAACAGATTGGAATAAAGATACTCACAAAACTGTTAAGAATCAGACAGATGCTGTTATTTGGGAAGTACAGGTTAAGGACTTTTCTTATGCTGAAAATTCCGGTGTAAGTAAAGAAAATAGAGGTAAATTCTTAGCTTTTACAGAAGATGGTACAGTTGTCGATGGTGTAAGTGGCAACAATGCTACTTGTATTTCTTATCTAAAGAAACTTGGTGTTAACTATGTACAGATTAACCCTATGTATGACTTTGGTTCAGTGGATGAAACCGGTAAAGATGACCAGTTTAACTGGGGTTATGACCCTGTAAACTACAATGTTCCGGAAGGTTCATTTTCTTCTAACCCTTATGACGGTAATGTTAGAATCAATGAATGTAAACAGATGATTAAAGCTCTTCATGATGTCGGCATCGGTGTTATTATGGATGTGGTTTATAACCATACTTATACAGGTGAAGATAGCTATTTTAACAGAACAGTTCCAAATTATTATTATAGAATGAATAGTGACGGTACATTTTCTGATGGTTCAGGCTGTGGTAATGATACTGCTTCCGAACATAAAATGTTCAGAAAATTTATGATTGATTCTATTACTTATTGGGCTAGTGAATACCACATTGATGGCTTTAGATTTGATTTAATGGGACTTCATGATTGTGATACAATGAATCAAATTCGTTATGCTCTTGATGAAATCAATCCACAAATTCTAATGTATGGTGAAGCATGGGATTTAAAGACTGCTTGTAATGATGGTACAGTCTTAGCAACTCAAGCTAATATGGATAAGTTGGACAGTAGAATCGGTGCTTTTGATGATACAGTTCGTGATGCTATTAAGGGCAATACTTTTGATTCAACAGATAAAGGTTTCTTAGCAAGTGGTAAGAAAACCGGTAATATCAAAATCGGTCTTTCCGGTGAATGTGTCAACGGATGGGCTTCAGCACCAACACAGTCTGTTGTTTATTCAAGTTGTCACGATAACTATACTTTATATGATAAGTTAGTTAGCTCTCTATATCCTGATGAAAAGGACTTTAGAAAGCGTCATGCAAATCTAGTTGAAATGACTAAGTTAAACGCTGCAACAATTTTTTCTGCTCAAGGTATGACATTCTTCCTAGCAGGTGAAGAGTTCTGCCGTAGTAAAGATGGTGATGAAAACAGCTTTAAGTCACCGGCAACTCTAAATATGATTGATTGGGAAAGTGTTAATAACTACAGTGATGTTGTAGAGTACTATAAAGGTATGATACAAATTCACAAGAAGTTTAATGCATTTAGAGACCCAACAACTACTACTGCAAAGAACCTGGATTTCTTTGAAAATGATACAAAGGGTTTAGTTGCTTTTGCAGTTGATGGATTAGAAAATGACAACTTTAAGAAAGTTGCAGTACTTCTAAACGGTAACCCTGATAAATCTGTTAAAGTTGATTTAAGCAAGATTAAGAATTATTCAGATGATTTTGTAATTATTGCAAATGATGAAACTGCCGGTTTAAGAAACCTAGGTACAGTTTCAGGTACTGTAGAAGTTCCACAAAGTTCAGCAATGATTCTTGTTGATAAAGACAGCTTTGATAAAAATTGTCACTCAACAGAGGGTGCAGTTGTTGTTGATTATGTTGATAACAAAACAGGTGAAAAAGTTTCTACAGAAATTGTTAAAGGTCAAGTGGGTGATAGCTATAGTGTTACACCTAGTGACTCAGTAAGAAGAAAATATAAGATAGTTAATAAAGAAAGCACAACAGGTAAATTTACTTCTGAAAACAAACATTGTAAATTTACTGTTGAAGCTTATACAGGTGAATATAGCACAGTAACAATTAAGTTTATTGACTCATCAACCGATAAAGCTATTGCTCCAAGTAAAGTACTAAAGAACCAGGTCGGTCAGCAGTACTTTACTGATGAAATTCCTTCAATTAAGGGCTATGTACTTGATACAGATGCATTACCTGAAAACGGTGCAGGTCTTTTTGCAGTAGGTGATAAGGTAGTCACTTATAAGTTTACTAAAGAAAAGACAAAGAAATGTCAAGTTAATGTTATCTATATGGATTCTGATGGCAATATTATGGACATCAAGAAGCTGGAAGGTAAACAAGATAAGAAGTATAAAACAAAGGCTAAGGAGTATGAGAATCTTACTTTAACATCAACTCCAAAGAATGCCTCAGGTGTTTATACAAAAGCAGAACAAACTGTTATTTACAATTATCAATTAAATGATAATAGCAAAAAAGCTCTTGTTACAACTATTGCACTGGTAGGACTTGGTCTATTAGCCGGTGCCGGTATTACCCTAAAAGTTCGTTCTTCAAGAAAGAAGAAGAGAATTGGGGGTATTGAAATTCAGAAATAATATTCTTTGAAAAATTATTTTTTAAATAAAAAAAGGGAGGAAAAATAAAATGAAAAGAATTATTTCCGTAGTTCTTTCTATCATGATGTTAGCAACTGTTATTCCATTTGCTACAGTTTCTTCATCAGCAGCTACTGCTTCTACACCAACAAAGTATGAAACAGCAGCTCACAAAATTGATAGTATGTATCGCTACAACGGAACAGACCTTGGTGCTACTTATACTAAAGAAGCAACAACATTCAAGGTTTGGGCACCTACAGCTAAATCAGTAAAGGTTAATTTTTATGCAACCGGTTCTGATAAAGAAGAAGGTGCTAAGGACTTAGGTTCAAAAGAGTTAACATTAGATGAAAAGACAGGTGTTTACTCAGTAAAGGCTGATGGTGATCTAGCAAACACATACTACACTTACACAGTAACAGCTGCAAGTATTGCTGATAGTACAAAGGTTACTACAAAGGAAATTCCTGATGTATATTCAGTAGCTACAGGTGTTAACGGTAAGCGTTCAATGGTTTGTGACCTTTCCAGTACAAATCCGGAAGGTTGGGATCAGGATAAGCATGTTTTAACAGATGACATTGCTGATGCTTCAATTTGGGAAATTCATGTAAAGGACTTCTCATATTCTGAAAGCTCAGGTGTTTCTGCTAAGAATCGTGGTAAGTATCTTGCATTTACAGAACTAGGTACAACTCTAAACAACCTAGGTTCAATTCCAACTTGTGTTGATTACTTAAAAGAACTAGGTATCTCATATGTTCAGATTAACCCAATGTATGACTTTGGTTCAGTTGATGAAACAGGTCCTGATAATCAGTTTAACTGGGGTTATGACCCAGTGAACTACAATGTTCCAGAAGGCTCATATTCATCAAACCCATATGATGGTAATGTTAGAATTAACGAAATGAAGCAGATGATTCAGGCTCTACATAAGGCTGGTATCGGTGTTATTATGGATGTAGTATACAACCATATGTACAACACAGATACATCTTTCCAGGGTACAGTTCCTGATTATTACTACAGAAAGAATGCTGACGGTACATGGTCAAATGCATCAGGTTGTGGTAATGATACAGCTTCTGAAAGAGCTATGTATCATAACTTTATGGTACAGTCAGTTAACTATTGGGCAACTGAATATCACATTGATGGCTTCCGTTTTGACTTAATGGGTCTACATGATGTTAAGACAATGAATGATATTCGTTCAACACTAGACAAGATTAGCCCTAAGATGCCTGTATATGGCGAAGGTTGGTCAATGGCTTCTAAGAACGACCTAACAGACTATGATGGTGATACAGTACAGATGGCTTCACAGGGTTCTACAAAGGCTCTAGATAACAGGGTTGGTATGTTCAACGACCAGTATCGTGATGCTGTTAAGGGTAGTTACTCATCAATCGGTGCTAAGGGTTATATACAAGGTAACCTAGTTGGTACATCTAAGGGCGTTAGATGTGGTGTAAGAGCTAACACAGCCAGTGCTTCTGCAAACTGGAAGGCTTATTCTCCTGCACAGTGTGTTAACTATGTATCTTGCCACGATAACAACACTCTATATGATAAACTATGGGGTTCTGTATATGGTAAGACATCTAATTACAGAGCAAGAAATAATAACCTAATTCATATCAATAAGTTTGCCGAAACAATCGGTGCAACTTCTCAGGGTCTACACTTCTTCCTAGCAGGTGAAGAAATGGGTAGATCTAAAGATGGTGACGAAAACTCATATAATTCTCCTGCTACAGAAAATATGATTGACTGGAATGATATTTCCAAGAATGCAGACCTAGTTTCTTACTACAAGGGTATGCTTGATATTCGTAAGTCATTCTCACCATTTACAACAGATAACATTAACCTAAATTATAACTACAGCTTCGGTGAAACAATAACAAATTCATCTAATATTGTTTCTTACACAGTTTCTAATGCTACTGAAGGCGAATGGAACAAACTTGCTGTTGTTATGAATAATGATGTTGAGAAGAGTGTAACAGTTTCTCTGGCATTTGATAAAACTCTTGCTAATGATACAGAATGGGTTGTTATTGCTGACAGTGATGAAGCAGGTCTAACTCCAATTAAGTACATTAAGGGTAATGAAATTGAAGTTCCTTCACAGACTGCTATGGTTCTTGTTGAAAAGTCAACATATGAAAAGGCTAACATCAAGGCTAATAGATCAAAGGTTACAGTTGTTAACAAAGATGTTGATACAGGTAAGATTCTTTCAAAGCAGGTTCTATACGGTACAGCTGGTACAAAGTATGAAGCTAAGACAGATGAAAATCTAAAGTTACAGTATGAGCTTCTTGGTATTGATGGCGATCAGAATGGTACATTCGGTACTACTGATAAGACCGTTACATTTCTTTATGGCGAATATGTTCCTGATAGCCTAAAGACAACTCTAACAGGTAAAGATAAGCTAACTGTTAAGGATGCTACTCTAATTCAGAAGTATCTAAGCAAAACTGCAACTTTAACAGAAGAACAGATTAAGACTGCTGACTACAACCAGGATGGTGTTGTTAATGTTGCTGATGCTACTTTAGTTCAGAAGAAGATTACTCGCAAAGATTATGGTCTAGTAAATACAATCCGTATTAGATATATTAGTAAGTCAACTAATAAGCCAATCGCTCCTGATAAGGTAATGGATATAGTTGCCGGTAAGAGCGATACTTATACACCTGATAAACTAATTGCCTATAAGTATGCTAATGAATATACACTAGATGGTAATAAGGTAGAAAGTGAAGTTTCTTCAGTAGATGTTCAGCACAAGTTTGCAGGTCAGCTACTACTATTCTATTATGATGATGACAGCTATGATGTAACACTTCATGTTAAGCACAGTGGTTCTGCTACATGGACACCAAAACTGTGGGCTTGGTATGATACAGAACTAGGTTCTGTTGACATTTATGATAAATGGCCAGGTCAGTCATTAACAAAGGGTGATGATGGTTGGTTCACAACAACATTTAAGGTAGCTAATGGTGTTGATGATTATAGCTTAATCATCAACAATGGTACAGTTCAGACTCAGGACTACAACGGTGTTTCCGGTACAGAAAAATGGATTATCATCAATGATAATAAGATTATTGATAAGGGAGACTTCTTATCATTCTATGATACAAAACCTGGCTTAATCGGTTAATAAAAAAATAGTCAAACATTTAGCCCCACTTTATGTGGGGCTATTTTTGTACTTACCAAATACTTCGACATATATTTACTAAATAATACCAAATTGTAATTATTAAAACAAAATTATTTCAATTTCATAACAATATTGTACCAAATAGTGACAAATAATACTATATAGTGCTATAATCTACTTGTAAGGAAAAAGATATTCTAAATATATTTCTAGTCTTTAATTTATCCTATGATAAATGTATATATGCAGAATTGTTTTGTTCCACTTGTTAATTTGTTAGAAAATACGGGTGCCTATGCACCTGTTTTTTCTTTTGTTAAAAAAGTAGTTCTATTGTTGACAATTAGAGTTCAAAGTGTTATTGTAATTATCGGAAAGAAGGAGAGGCAATGAGCTATCATAAGTTGATGATGGAGAATAACACAATGTACACAAAAAAGGTATTTGACAATGTAGCAGATAGAAAGTTGTCTAAAGGACAACCTAAAATCTTAGAATACCTTTACGAAAATGATGGTGCAGTACAGAAAGATATTGCAAAGTCTTGTTTTATTGAACAAGCAACTGTCACAAGCATTTTAGCAAGAATGGAAAAGAATGAACTTATCATTCGTAAGGTTGATCCTGATAATCGCAGATTTCAGTTTGTGTATTTAACTGAAAAGGGAAAAGTAGAGGCAAAGTTTGTTATAGAGTCTTTTGCCAAGCTAGAGAATAATGCTCTGAAAGATTTTACTGATGAAGAGAAAATGCAATTTGTAAATTTTCTAAATAGAGTCAATAAAAACTTGAAGGAGTGTTAATATGAAGAAGAAAAATTTAGTTAGACGATATATTGTATTTTTGTTTGGTCTTTTTATAAGTTCTTTAGGTGTTGCATTTGTAACAAAAGCAAGTTTGGGTACATCACCGATTTCAAGTATCCCATATGTACTTAGCCTAAAATTTACACCAACTTTAGGTGTATTCACAATTTATTTCAGTCTATTTTTAATTCTTTTGCAGATTATTATTCTAGGAAAGAAATTTAACAAAATAGATTTATTGCAAATTCCTGTATCTATTTTGTGTTAATAAATAATTGCAAAAAAATAAACTCCTCACAATTGTGAGGAGTTTTGTTATATAAAAATGTACTTTTAATTAGTTCTTAAGTGCCTGTAGTGGAGCAGGAATCTGACCACCTCTGTTAATAAACTTAGCAGGTGAACCTTTTCTAAGTTCCATAACAGGACCGTAACCAAGTAGACCACCAAAGTTAAGAGTGTCACCGGCTTTTTTACCAATAGCAGGGATAAGTCTTACTGCAGTTGTCTTAGTATTAACCATACCGATAGCTGCTTCATCAGCAATAACTGCACTGATAACATCAGCAGATGTGTCACCCGGAACAACAATCATATCAAGACCAACAGAGCAAACAGCTGTCATACTTTCTAGTTTAGTAATGTCAAGGTAACCGTTTTCAGCAGCAGCAATCATACCGGCATCTTCAGAAACAGGAATAAATGCACCTGACAGACCACCAACTCTTGAAGAAGCCATAACGCCACCTTTTTTAACTGCATCATTTAGCATAGCAAGAGCAGCAGTAGTACCGTGAGCACCACAACCTTCAAGACCCATTTCTTCCAGAATATAAGCAACTGAGTCACCAACTGCAGGAGTAGGTGCAAGAGAAAGGTCAACAATACCAAAAGGTACATCAAGTCTCTTACTAGCCTGTTGAGCAACTAGCTGACCCATTCTTGTAATCTTAAATGCAGTCTTTTTGATAACATCGGCAATTTGAGCAATGTTGTGATTTTCACATTTTGTAAGAGCAGCTCTTACAACACCGGGACCTGATACACCAACATTGATAACCTTATCAGCTTCACCAACACCATGGAAAGCACCTGCCATAAATGGGTTATCTTCCGGAGCATTACAAAATACAACTAACTTTGCAGCACCAATACAATCTTTATCCTTAGTAAGTTCAGCTGAGTCTTTAACAATCTGACCCATAATTTTAACGGCATCCATATTGATACCGGCCTTAGTTGAGCCAATGTTTACAGATGAACATACTTTTTCAGTAGTAGCAAGTGCTTCAGGAATAGACTTAATCAGTTCCATATCACCAGATGCAAAACCTTTTTGTACAAGTGCTGAGTAACCACCGATAAAGTTAATACCAAGTGTATCAGCAGCCTTATCAAGTGTTTTAGCAAACTTAGTAATATCCTGGTTCTTACATGGAGCAGCAACCATACCGATAGGAGTTACAGAAACTCTCTTGTTAATGATAGGAATACCATATTCGCTTTCAATATCCATACCTGTTTTTACTAAGTCTTTTGCACTGTAACAAACCTTGTCATAAACCTTCTGACAAGCCTTGTCTATATCATTATCCATACAATCAAGTAGAGAAATACCCATTGTTATAGTTCTAACATCAAGGTCCTCATTGTCAATCATATTTATTGTTTCAAGAATATCTTTTGTTTCTAGCATTACTTATACCCCTTAAATTTTGTGCATTGAATTGAAAATATCTTCATGCATTGAGTGAATCTTAAGGTTGTTTTCATCACCAAGTTTTTCAAGAGTAGATGAAAGTTCACCAAAATTCTTCTTTCCTAGTTCTACAAGCATAATCATAGCAAACATATCCTGAAGAACGCTCTGTGATACTTCAACGATATTTGCGTCATATTCAGAACATACTGTAGATACTTTAGCAAGAATTCCTACAGTGTCTTTACCTACAACAGTGATAACAGCTTTCATAATGTACCTCCAAAAATTAATTTCTTTAATTATACTACTTAATCGTATAATTGTAAAGTCGCTTTATTGCATTAAAGTGCAAAATGTGATAAACTTCTTATAGGTGATGTTTATGATTATATGTGATAGCCACACTCATTCATCATTTTCTTTTGATGCAGAAGTACCAATGGAGGATATGGTGAAAGGTGCAGTTAAGAAAAATATTAATGTAATTACTTTTACTGACCATTGTGATGTAATAGGTATTTATGATGAAAAGAAATTTGAGTCAGTTCTTGAAGAAGAAATTCCAAAGTCAGTAGCTGAGTCAAAAAGATTAAAAGAAGTTTATAGTGACAAAATCAAAGTTCTTACAGGTGTTGAACTAGGTGAACCTACTCATTCACCGGAAAAGACCAAAGTTGCTTTAGGTTTAGGTGACTATGATTTTATCTTAGCATCAACTCATGAAGTAAGGGGCAGAGAGGACTTTTATTTTCTGGAGTATAACGAAAGTAATATTGACACTTTACTTACAGAATACTTTAATGAACAACTTGAAGTAGTAAAGTGGAATGGCTTTGATAGTTTAGCACATTTTGATTATCTGGCAAGATATATTGCAGAAAGAACTGATATTAAGCTAGATTATTCAAAGTATAATAATATAATTGATGAAATTCTCTCAACCTTAATCAAGAACAATAAAGCACTTGAAATCAATACTTCTACTATCAGTAAACCACTTTCAAGACCAAGTTTGCCTGCGAGGTGAAGGGTCTGAACATTAACGATTTCATCG
>ERZ1031449.91-NODE-91-length-21609-cov-5.738981_pt1 | contig 21609 bp, 18 predicted proteins | sample MGYA00516705_ERZ1031449 | MGnify/ENA primary metagenome ERZ1031449 (study PRJEB33719, sample SAMN04261152) | wastewater metagenome | biome: rural village; feature: human; material: feces | host: Homo sapiens | place: El Salvador | collected 2013-01-14 ... | reverse complement strand
CGTAGACTCAGGTGTCTGTGTTGTTGCAAAACGTGGCGGTGTTGTAGAACGCTCCGCATCAAATGAAGTCATCATCAAAGCTGATGACGGCACAAGAGATACTTATAAACTGCAAATTTACTATTCCTTTCTTTCGTTGCCAAATCTTTAGCTGTGTTTTTTCTTTTTGCGCGAAAATTTATGTAATTTTGCAGCCAAAACACTAATTTAGGGTATGGAAAGAGGCTTATTTAACCGCACAGAGCGACTTGTCGGTAAGGCTGTTATGCACACCATTAAAAACAAGCGCGTTATAATTTTTGGCGTTGGTGGAGTGGGTAGTTGGTGTGCCGAGTGTCTGGTGCGCTCAGGCATCTGTCATCTCACCATTGTCGATTCCGACTGTGTGTGTGTGACCAACATCAATCGTCAGCTTATGGCCACAACCAAGACTATAGGTCAGGCTAAGGTCGATGTGCTTAAAGCGAGGCTGCTTGACATCAATCCTCAGGCAGAGATTGTTGCTTTACAGCAGATTTACAGTGACGAAGCGGCTTCCGATTTTTGCTTAGACAGCTACGATTACATCATCGATGCCATCGACTCGCTTAAAGACAAGGCAAGCCTCATTCTTCGGGCATGTCAAACCCAAGCGGTGTTTTTCTCTTCCATGGGTGCAGCTCTGAAGATGGATCCTACCCAGATCAAGGTTGCTGAGTTTTGGAAGGTGCGCGGTTGTCCGCTTGGTGCTGCCATTCGAAAGAAATTTAAGCACATGAAGGTGCGTCCCGCACATAAGTTTAAGTGTGTCTACAGCGAGCAAGTTCTCGAAAACCGCGGCGATGATTTCGATTGTTCTGCATGCGTGTGCGACTGTCCCAAAGCTAAAGGAGGTCAGACTGACGGTTCTCTTGCAAGCCACGATTGGAACGCCACGAAGGCGCAAATCAACGGCAGTATGGCTCACATAACAGCCATCTTTGGTTTCACAATTGGTGGTCTGGTGCTCGATGATATCTATACCAAGGCACAGAGTTCAGAAGAATAAAAAATGAGAGAATTGTATGAGCAGCGAAAATTGAGCACTTGCAGATACAACATTTTTCGTTTTTTATAGTTATATAATAATAGGAAGGTGTGCCGTTGGTGCGAAGAGAGGTTGTGCCATTGGTGGTTTTACATCTTTATAAATGAAAGACAACCAAAAGAACAAAAAAGTAATGAATCAAACGATAAGTATCGAAGCCTCACATGACAGAATGGGAGCGGTAGAGCATTTCATAAAAAGGCTTGCCGACATCATGTGCTCGTTGTTGGGGCTGATACTCTTGTCGCCTGTTTATGCGGTCATCGTGGTGTTGATGAAGCGTCAGCACAACGGTTCGGTGTTTTTCCGTCAAGAGCGAATCGGCTACAAAGGAAAGCCGTTCACCATATATAAGTTTAGGACCATGAGCAGCGTCATTGAGGATAAAGGGCCGCAGCTTGTTGCAAAGAGCGACAGCACATGCTCAACCCCGTTGGAGATGTTCCTTCGCGATCATCATCTCGACGAGCTTCCGCAGCTGTGGAATGTGCTGAAAGGCGACATGTCGCTGGTTGGTCCACGCCCTGAGCGCCGCTATTTCATAGACAAGATAATGGAGCATGATGCCAGTTATCCGCTTGTCTTTGAGATGCGACCAGGTCTCACGTCAGAAGCCACCCTCTACAACGGCTATACCGACACCATGGAGAAGATGCTCACGCGTCTGCACATGGACATTGCGTATCTGAAGAAGCGCACGCTTTGGACAGATGTGACAATAATATTCAAAACCTTTGCAAGCATTGTGAGTGGACGTAAGTTCTAAAACGCATATTTATTATTTATTAGACATATTTATTAGGAAATTATATTAATTCTTTTAAAGAAGACAATTTTATTGTGGTTATGAGAAAACTTGCTATATTCTTCTTTTTAATGCTTATGGCGCCTCTGGGCATCATGGCACAGTCGTCGATGACAGACAACCAGGTTATGGAGTTTGTCATGAAGGAACATGAGGCTGGCACGTCACAGGCGCAGATCGTGACGAAACTGATGCAGAGAGGTGTTGACATTCAGCAGATAAGAAGAGTGAGACAGAAGTATGAGGGCATGGTTAAAGACGGCAATGGCTATGGTGCTAAAGGTTCTGCCGCGTCAACCAACAGCCGCATGCGCAAGAACAACGGCGCGTTGAAGAACCCTGTTGAGGGAACGGGCAGTCTTGATAACGAGGCGAAAAGCCGCAACGCCAACAACTATCGCTCAGCACGCGTGGCTCCGTTGTCAGAAAATTATGACATGGACGAAAACGACCGCTTGCAGATGGAGGCAGAGATGGGTAACTTCTTGCCTGTCGACTCGGCAACCATGATAAAGCAGCTTCAAAACCAGCTCACCAATAACCACAGAAAGGTGTTTGGACGTGACATCTTCAACAACAAGAATCTTACGTTTGAACCCAATATGAACATCGCCACACCACAAAACTATCGTCTTGGCCCTGGCGATGCCGTCATTGTTGACATCTACGGTGCTTCACAGAAGACCATTCAGAGCGAGGTGTCGCCCGATGGCGAGATCAATATTGAAGGCTACGGTCCCGTTCAGGTTAGCGGTATGACCGTGGCACAAGCCAACGCTCGTCTGCGCTCAACGCTTGGTAGCCGCTATAGCAGCAGCCGCGTGAAGCTCACAGTGGGCCAGACACGCACCATCATGGTAAACGTTATGGGTGAGGTGATGGCCCCTGGCACATACACGCTGTCGGCTTTCGCCACCGTGTTCCACGCTCTCTACATGGCAGGTGGCACGAACGAACTTGGAACGCTGCGTAACATTAAGGTCTATCGCCATAACCGTTTGGTGTCGGTGGTCGACATCTACGACTATATTCTCAACGGCAAGCTCACGGGCAACGTGCGTCTTGCCGACAACGATGTCATTGTTGTAGGACCTTACGACTGCTTGGTCAACATCTCAGGCAAGGTTAAGCGCCCGATGTTCTATGAGATGAAGCAGAGCGAGAGCATAGCCTCGTTGCTCAAATATGCAGGCAACTTCTCAGGCGATGCATATCGTAAAACCGTGCGTGTGAACCGCAAAACGGGTAAGGAGTATGCTGTCTTCAACGTAGGAGAGTTTGATTTCTCAAGTTTCCGCATTGCTGATGGCGACTCTGTAAGTGTCGACTCTATCATTCCGCGCTATTCAAACACGGTAGAACTGAAGGGAGCCGTGTTCCGTCCTGGCTTGTATAACATAGGCGAGCAGGTGAACAGCGTCCGCTCGCTCATTGAACATGCTGACGGACTGAAGGAAGAGGCGTTCACTAACCGTGCTGTCATCCATCGCATGAAGGAAGACCGCACGTTGGAGGTTGTGAGCGTTGACGTGGCAGGCATCATGTCGGGCAAGGTGGCTGACGTGCCTCTGAAAGAAAACGATGTGCTGTTCATTCCTACCAAGCGTGAGCGCATGTCGGACCGCACCATAACCATTCGTGGAGAGGTGCAGTATCCCGGCGTTTACAAATATGCAGAGAACGAGACTGTTGAAGACTTCGTGCTTCAGGCTGGCGGACTGACCGACAAGGCATCGCTTGTGAACGTCAGCGTTAGCCGTCGTGTCAACGACCCGAAGGCGCTGCGTCCAGACAGCATCATTGCTAAAAACTACACCATGTCGCTGAAAGACGGCTTTGTTGTGGACGGCACACCGGGCTTTGTGCTCATGCCTTTCGATGAGGTGTTCATAAGAAAGAGCCCGGCTTACATCGAGCAGCAGAACGTGAGCGTGGAGGGAGAGGTTATGTTTGCAGGAACCTACACCTTGTCGCGCAACAACACACGCTTGAGTCATCTTTATCAGAAATCGGGCGGCAGCAACGGTCTGGCTTACATCAAGGGTGCCAAGCTCATGCGCCGTGCTACCGAAGCAGAGAAAGAACGCATGCGTGCAGCGCTGAAAATGCAGCAGGAGCAACAGCAGAAGAACCTGTTGGAGCTGGCCGCGAGCAGCAACAACTCGAGTGGCATACAACAAGCTGCTGAAGGAGCAAAAGCGGCAAACCTTGCTAAGTTTAATGTGCCCGATGAGTATCCTGTAGGTATCGATCTTGAAGAGGCCATTAAGTACCCAGGCAGCGATGCCGACATCATTCTTCGTGAGGGCGACCGACTGGTTGTGCCTCAATATAACGGAACGGTGAAGGTCAACGGCGCTGTGATGTACGCCAACATCGTGGCTTATGAGAAAGGCCGCCGTGCAAGCTATTATATAGACCAAGCCGGAGGCTATGTCTCAGATGCTGTAAAGAAGCGCACATACATTATCTATATGAACGGCAAGGTTGCCAAGCTCACTCATGGAGCAAAGGTTATGCCAGGCTGCGAGATCGTGGTTCCCGCCAAGCTGAAACGTAAGATGAGCGTTGCTGAGACCATGAGCCTCGGATCAAGCATGTCGTCGATAGCAGCGATGATTGCTACTATTGCTAACATGTCGAAGTAAGAAGAGTAAAACATTTCTTGGAAAGGAGTCATTCTAATGAAATATCCTATAGGAATACAAGATTTCGAAGACTTGCGACGTAATTGTTATGCATATGTTGACAAGACCAACTTTGTGTACAAGCTCGCAGATGATGGCAAATATTACTTTCTGAGTCGCCCGCGCCGATTCGGAAAGAGTCTCTTCCTGTCAACCTTGGAAGCATACTTCCAAGGTAAGAAGGAACTATTCGAAGGGCTGGCCATTTATGACATGGAGAAGGAATGGAAAAAATACCCTATATTCCATATAGATCTCAACACAGCCAACTTTCGAGAAAAAGACAGCTTATATATTGTGCTTAACGACTACCTCACGGCTTGGGAGACCAAATATGGAGCCCGTGAGTCAGAAGCCACACTTGCCCTTCGTTTCAAAGGTGTGATAGCAAGAGCAGCAGAGAAAGAAGGATGTGGTGTCGTAATTCTTGTAGATGAATATGACAAACCCATTCTTCAGACCTTGAGCGACCCAGAGCTACAGGCAGAACACCGTGCACAGCTTAAAGCCTTCTATTCGGTTCTGAAGACGCAAGACCGATACATCAAGTTTGCATTCCTCACAGGTGTAACCAAGTTTGGCAAGGTAAGCGTGTTCAGCGACCTCAACAACCTGACGGATATCTCGATGGATTACCGCTATATCAGCATCTGCGGAATGACAGAGAAAGAACTGCTCGAAAATTTCAAGGAAGGTATCTGCCAACTTGCTGAAGCCAATGGCGATACAGAAGAAGCAACGATAGCAAAGCTAAAGGCAAGATACGACGGCTACCATTTTGAGGAACATACAGAAGGCATCTTTAATCCATTCAGCGTACTGAACACGTTGGCAAAACTTCGCTTTAAAGACTACTGGTTTGAGACAGGCACGCCAACATTCCTTGTCGACTTGCTGAAAAAGCACAACTATCGCTTGCCTGACATGACAAAGGGAAGGGTGTCTGACGATGTAATAAACAGCGTCGATTCTCTGTCAACCAATCCGATACCTGTGATATACCAGAGTGGCTACCTCACAATAAAAGGCTATGACGAAAGGTTTAAGAAATATCAGCTTGGCTTCCCGAACAAGGAGGTGGAAGAAGGCTTCCTTAACTTCCTTTTGCCGTTATACACATCGGCAGGTTCTGAATCGCCATTCATGGTTGACGAATTTGTAAAGGACATAGAAGCTGGCAAACCAGAACAATTCTTGAAGCGTCTCACAGCTTTCTTCGCTTCCAACAGCTATCAGGTAGCAGGCGATGCGGAGTTGTACTTTCAGAATGCTCTATATCTTGTTTTCAAGATTATGGGGTTCTATACGCAAGTGGAATTGCCAACGAGCGAAGGAAGAATGGACATTCTTATTAAAACTTCCGACTACATTTACATCATTGAATGTAAATTGGATGGAAGTGCAGAAGAAGCTCTGCAACAGATAGAATCTAAAAACTATGCTGCTCCTTTCGCTATGGATAAGCGAACTGTAATTAAGCTCGGCATCAACTTCTCCAGCAAGACGAGGGGAGTTGAGAGCTGGAAGTTGGGATGAGTTATGTCGTCAATAGCAGCGATGATTGGATCTATTGCTAACATGTCGAAGAAAGGTGTGGTATTTAATATACGCCATGTTTGGTTAACGTTATAGCAAATGAAATAAAATGGAAAAGAAAGAAGGTTATATAAACGTGTCGGAAATGATGCAGACAGTACTTGGCAAGAAGAAATTGTTTTTCATTTCTCTTCCCATTGCGGTAGTCATTTCTTCGCTCATAATAATTTGCGTACCCCGTTCCTACACAGCAAGCTCTATGCTTGTGCCGGAGATGGGAAATGTTGCGGATCTTGGAACTGTTGGATCATTGGCTTCAAGCTTTGGCATTGACCTAAATCAGGGTGGTGGAACAGATGCCATCTCACCGCTTCTCTATCCAGATTTGCTTAATGATAATGGTTTTGTTGCCAGTCTGCTCAAAATACAAGTTGAAACTCAGGATGGTGCTGTGAAATGTTCTTATTATGAATATCTTAAGAAGCATCAGAAACATGCGTGGTGGACCAAGGCTATGGGAGCTGTAAAGCGTGTCTTCAAATCGAAAAATGTTAAACGTGGAAACGATAAGGATGCATTTGAAAATCCTTATTACCTCTCAAAAGATAATGATGACATCGTTAATGCCGTAAGACAATTAATAGGACTGACGGTAGACAAGAAAACAGGCGTTATAACTATACACACACAGGCACAGGATCCGTTGATTTGTAAAAGTCTTGCAGACTCGGTGTCTTCAAAACTTCAAGTGTTTATAACCAACTATCGTACCCAGAAGGCTCGTCACGATGTGGAATATTACAAGTCGTTGACGGCAAAAACCAAAGCCGACTATGAAAAGGCTCGCCGCTTGTATGGTAGCTATTCTGATGCAAATATGGACCTTGTTCTTGAGAGCGTGCGCTCAAAGCAGAATGATCTTGAAAACGACATGCAGCTTAAGTTTAATGCCTACACGGCAATGGTAACCCAGTTGCAAGCAGCAGAGGCAAAGCTTCGTGAGCGTACCCCAGCCTTCACTATGTTACAAGGAGCAAGTGTGCCAATAAAGCCCGCTAAGCCTCGTCGTATGATTTTCGTTCTTGCTATTACGATGCTTGTGTTTGTTGGTGATTTGGCATATGTTTTAAAAGGTTATATTTTAGGTAAGAATTGATGTTTTTGTCAAAAGAAAAACTTCTTGTTGCATATTATTACATTGCACTCATTGTTTTTGCAGTGAGTGCATGTGGTGTTATGTTTGAACAGGAGTCAGAAAACGGCATCTCTTATATAAATTTCATAATAGCTTTTGCTTTTGTGATATGGGGCGTTTTTGTGTTGCGTCCCTTCTCAAAAGGCTATCTTTTAGAGATACCTTCGAAAGCAATTATCTTCTTTAATATTTATATGCTATGGGTGTTGATGATAACGGCTATCAATCCAGTAGGGATAGAAGGATTGTCAAGTTATGCTAACAGTTTGTTTTGGTCGGCCTTTCCTTTTCTTATTCTCAATACCACTTACTATTTTGTGTTGCATAAAGGCGACAGAAAATTGTTGAAAACGCTATTTGTTGTTGTCACCATCATGTTTCTACTTACTTATTATAGTTTTTATGATGTTGACAACATTTTGATGAACGTTCATTTGGGCTCATCTTATTATTCTTTATACATGCTGCCTCTGGTTTTAGTCTATCCTTCAAAGATAGGCAAGGTGTGCCTCACGATAGTAGTCTGCGTTGCTGTCTTTTCTTCTGTTAAACGAGGTGGTGTGCTTGCAATTGCGCTTGCCATACTGTTTTACATCATAGCCAATCAGTTCGTTTCAAAGCAAGGCAAATTCACTAAAATAATAATAGGTTGTTGCGTGCTTGTGTCTTTTGTCGTAGTGTTTGTTTATATAGGAACCATGGGCGACAATAATATTTTTGAGCGTTTTGAAACAATACAAGAAGACAAAGGTAGTGGTCGCACAGATGTGTGGGAAGAAGCTTGGCGACTTATAAACAACCAAGGTGTCTTTACTTATATCACAGGAAACGGATTCAACTCGGTTGTTCGAAATTCGCGTTATGTGCTTTCTGCCCATAACGACTATTTAGAGGCGTGGTTCGATTTTGGATTGATAGGCATGCTGCTGTATGTTATGGCGATTCTGTTCCTGTTTACAGACATTTTAAAATGTTTGAAGTCAAAGAAAGAATATGCCCCCGCGATGACTGTTCTTGGAGTTTTGATTATGGTGCTCACAATGATTTCGCACATCGCCATTTATTATTGGTTTAACATCGTCGTGCTTTGCATTGCTTATTTTGAAGGACGTTACGATAGAGAAAAAAGACAACTTGCAGAGAAAAAAGACAACAATGAATGAAAACAAAGTAAGCAATCGCATCATATCGAATGTCTTTTGGGCGTTGGCTGGTAAGATTACAGGCCTGATAAGCGCATTGTTGGTAGGCATCTTTGTGGCGCGGTATCTTGGTCCGACTCAATATGGTGTGATGAATTATGCCGTAAGTTTCGTTACATTATTCCTTGTTATAGCCACTTTCGGTTTTGAAAACATTGAGATAAGAGAAGAGGCAAAGGCCAACGACCAGAAAGACTGCATTTTAGGCACAGTGTTTGTGCTTCGTGTGTTTCTCTCGTTTGTCACAATTGTTCTTATTTCTATTGTGGCTTATCTGAATGAGGCTGACCTCTATACTTATGGTATAATAATGGTTTATGCCATTACAGTTATGCTCACCCCGTTTGACGTAATACGCAATTATTTTACCTCTCTTGTTCAGAACGAATATATCGTAAAGGTGGGCATCTTTCGCACGGTGCTCTCAGGTGTGATAAAGATTGTGTTGCTGCTCGTTCATGCTTCGCTTGTGTGGTTTGTCATCTCCTTGGTGTTCGATGCCTGCGTCTTGGCCCAAGGCTATTGCTATGTCTATAAGAAAAAGATTGGTAGCATGTGGGCTTGGCGTTTTGACAAATCGTGGGCACGTTATCTCTTGCGCCAATCGTTTCCGTTGTTGCTCTCAGGAGTAGCTGCAACAATCTTCTTACAGATTGACCAAATCATGATTGGCAATATGATAGACAAAACATCGGTGGGTTATTTCTCTGTGGCATCCAAGTTTGTTGAGGTGTTGCTCTATGTGCCTACCATTCTTATACAAACCGTCAGTCCGTTGCTTGTAAAGGAGCGCAAAACCAATATCGAGTCATATCGTGAAAAATCGCAAATGTTTATGAACATCACGGTTTGGTCTTGTGTGTTGTGTGCTATCTTCACGTCTGTGTTTTCACGTTACATAGTGTTATGGACTTTTGGTTTGAAATATGCAGCCTCTATAGCTGTATTGCAGATTTTGTCATTTAAGATAATCGGTGTTGCCCTTAACATTGTTTCGGGTCAGATACTGATTATTGATGAGAAACAAAAATATTTTGTGTTGCGCAGTGTTAGCGGTTGCATAGTGTGTGTGGTTCTTAACTTGCTTGTTATAACACGCTATGGCGTAGGTGGCGTTGCAGCTGTGGCTATAGCCACACAGTTTGCCGCTGGTTTCCTTATCCATCTCTTTATTCCGACATATCGATATATGTTTTTCATGCAAATGCGCAGTTTGCTTATAGGTTGGAAGGATTTTTATAAAATAAAAATGCTGTTAGGCCGTTAGTTTAATATAGAACCTTTAGTTCTTATAATTATAAAACTGTGTCTTTAGCCGATAAAAGCAGAGTTTGTTAAGCTTAATCTATTATTGTATGAAGAAGTTATTGATTAGAATTTTTGAACATATACCTTGTTCCGATTGGCTTTACCATAAATATCTCCTGTTTAAGGGACGAGAGCGCAAAGTGTGTCTTGGAAGCAAAAATGCCGATAAGACATTCTATGTGATAGGTTGGAACGATGAGGGAGGTGGACTGTTCTGGCTTGTGAACAAGGTGTGCATGCATATAGCTTATGCTTTGGATTATGGATACATTCCTGTTGTCGATTTAAAGAATTACGTCACACAATACACCTTAAAGAATGTGAAAGAGAGGGAGAATGTGTGGGAGATGTTCTTCAAGCAGCCTGCAGGCTATGGGTTGGAAGATGTGGCAGGCAGCAAAAATGTGATAATAAACCGCATGTCTCCTGCCCCCCAAGGAAAATATCTTATGGGTCAAGCAGAGTTCTATGACAATCCTAATCGGATAGCCTATTTCCGTAACATCTTCAAGCAATATATTCACCCTAACGACAAGACCCTTGATTATCTTCGTCTGAAGGAAAGTGAAATATTAAAGGGAAAGGGGCGTGTGCTTGGCATCTTGTGTCGTGGCACCGACTATGTGATGACAAAGCCAAAGAACCATCCTGTTCAGCCTGATGTGACAGAGGTAATAAAAGATGCAAGACAGGTGATGAAAGAGCAACGTTGCGATTATGTGTTTGTGGCAACCGAAGACCAAGACTTGCTCGTTGCGTTGAAAGCAGAGTTCGGCGAAAAACTACTGTCGCTTGATCAGCGTAGGTATAGCTGCAAAAATATGTGCTCAGACCAGATGCTTGCACAGGTAAAGGAGAAAGATGGTGAGCGCAATCCGACAAAGGATGCATTAGACTATTTGGCAGCCATCTATCTACTTACCCGTTGCTGCTGTTTTATTGGTGGACGCACAGGTGGTACAAAGGGCGTGTTGCTGATGAACGATGGCTTTGATTATCAAAAAATCTATGATTTAGGTCTATACAAATAATAAACACACCTTTATGCCGTTTTATTATTATAGAGTAAGTAGGTTTTATTAATTCCGAACACCTATCCATGACCAATAGATGAAATAATAGAAAAAAGAAAATGAAAATAGGTTTGCTCGCATACCATGCGGTTTGTAATTTTGGAGCCATGCTTCAACTTCTTTCCACATACATGTTTCTTAAGAATCATGGACATGAGCCTGTGATTATAAATTGGGTGGCGAAAGATTTGGAGGATTATTATTCACAAAACACACCAAAATCGCAAATCGAAAATCAGTTGAAGCTGCGTCTCCAACTGTGGAGAGAGACTGCTCTATGTCGCACAATAAAGGATGTTGCAAATGTCATCGCTAACGAACACATCGATGCTGTTATAATAGGAAGCGATGCTGTGGCTCAGCACCATCCATTGTTTGAGCGCATCGTCTTTCCTTGTCGTAGCATTGTGGCGGTTAATTCAGTGACCTCTGATGTGGTCTTTCCCAATCCCTTTTGGGGCTTATGGACCAATTATCTCGACAAGCCTGTGCCCGTGGCACTCATGTCGGCGGCAAGTCAAGATTCAAAATACAAGTTCATTCCAAAGCACCTTCGCAAGCAGATGAAAGAATGTGTCATGTCTTACTGCTATGCGTCTGTGCGTGATGAGGACACACAGAAGATGTTCTCCTATATAACCGATGGTCAATGCTGTCCACCAGTCACACCCGACCCTGTGTTCGCTTTCAACCAAAATGCAGCATCGCTCTTGCCATCGAAAGCAGACATTATGGAAAGGTATGGTCTTTCCGACAACTATCTGCTCGTTAGTTTCAAGAACGATAAACGGTCGATGGTGTCTCAAACATGGTTGAACGAATTGCAAAACATTGCCACGCAGCATGGGGTGCAGTGTGTGTCGCTGCCGTTCTCCACAAGTAGGTCAGCAGGAGAATTGGATAAAGAAATCGGTCTGCCGCTCAGTCCTGTCGACTGGTATGCGCTTCTTAAATACTCATGTGGATATATTGGAAACAACATGCACCCAATTGTGGTGTGCATTCACAATGCTGTGCCTTTCTTTAGTTTCGATAATTATGGCACCAAGCATGCTAACGGTCTGTTTTGCGATTCGTCTACGAGCAAGATTCGTCACATACTTAAGGTTGCCGACCTCCTTGATTGTCGTGTGGCAAGCAATTCGCTGTTCCGCCATACCCCCACACCAAGCCATGTGTTCGATAAATTGCAGACGTTTGATAGAGATAAATGTGTTTCCTTTGCGCAAGCATACCTCAAAAAATATAATGAAATGATGGTAACAATATTTGAGCGCATTGGATGTGATAGCCATTGAAGGCTGTCATGACAATATCGTGCTGCTGTTGGCTTTGTTTTATGCCATCTGTAGCGACAGTTTTTTAACTACTTAAAAGAACGACAATATGAAAGTGGCATATATCTCAACACCTCACTTTGCCGATTGCGATATTCCTCTTGTAGGTGAGTTGCAGAAGAAGTCGGATGTGTTCTATTTTCTTAAAGTGTCAGATTCGACCAAGCGTCTCACGCTGATAAAGATTGACTCACTAAATAAAAGAGGAGGAGTATATCCTGCATCCGATTTTCCTGAAATTGCATATTTGTCTGCCGACATCGATTTGTCGAAGACCTATATTGTAAATCTCCCAGGCAAGCATGATTGGTCGTTGTGCAATCTGCTTGCTATCTTCCGAATGGTGTGCTTCATCTTACATCTGAATGTTAACATAGTACATCTCACATGGCCCCCACGCTATGGTGAATTCTTCACCTATCTTTTGCGTAAGCGCACCGTAATAACCATGCACGACCCCTTGCCTCACTCAAGCGAGGACGCATGGCTCAACCGCTTTCATCGTAACGTGTGCTTCAGGTTGCTTGACACTTTTATATTGTTGAATGACATCCAGAAGAAATCGTTTATCGAAGCCTATCACATGCAGCATAAGCGTGTTGCGTTGTCGCGTCTTAGCGCATATACGAACCTGCGCAACGTGCAGCCACAATACCCAGATATTAACAATTATGTGTTGTTTTTTGGTGGAATAAGCTCGCATAAAGGTGTTGAATATCTATGTGAGGCGATGGATGAGGTCTGCAAAAAACATCCCGATGTGAAACTTGTTGTTGCAGGTAAGGGCAATCTCTATTTTGATATAAGCAAGTATGACATCTTTAATGATGGCCATTTAGTGCTTCTCAACCACTACCTCGATGACAGCGTGTTGGTAGGGTTAATACGCCACTCTCTGTTTGTGGTCTGTCCCTATATCGATGCCACTCAGAGTGGCGTTGTAATGTCGGCTTTTGCCTTAAACAAGCCTGTTGTGGCTACCAATGTGGGTGCTCTGCCCACCATGGTTAAGGATGGACAGTATGGCACAATTGTCCCCCCAAAAGACGTTTCGGCTTTGGCCACGGCTATAGAAGCATTGATAGAGAGTCCACAGCGAGTGGATGCTATGATGACAAATATAGAGCGCGACTATTCAGATGGCGATTGCTCTTGGAGTGCCATAGCGCAAGGCATAATTGATGTTTATGCCGATAAGCTGTCAGCCGATAATAAGTAGTCAGTTGTTGATAATCAATCGTTTGCCGACATGCGCAATGATAAAAATTGATAATAGAAAGTAATAAATGAAGAAAGTCTCAATAATAATAGTAACCTACAATTCGGAGAAAGACATCTACGATTGTGTTACTTCAATAATGGAGCATGCCGACATTCCGTTGCAGGAAATAGAGCTTGTTGTTGTTGACAACAACAGCACTGGATGCGATGCTATGTTTGACAAGCTTAAAACCTTGTGGGGAGCCGACATCGTGCTGATAAAGAACAACCAGAATGGCGGCTATGGACAGGGTAATAATCTGGGCATAAGGCATTGCTCTGCCCCCGTGGTACTCATCATGAATCCAGACGTAAGGCTCTTGTGTCCCATTTTCAGAAAAGCCATTCACCTCTTCTCACACGACAAGAACATGTGCATGCTCGGCATGAAGCAGTGGCTCACACCTGAAGAGCCAAGCACCAATTCGTTTGCATGCACCTATATGATGAACGGCTATCTCTCGACCGTGCTCTCTGCCTTGTGTACACGTCTCGATGTCTACATCGCCAAGTATATGCATTTCTCAGGCTCTTGTTTCTTTATTAACAAAGCCATGTTTGAGGCAGTAGGACTTTTCGACGAGAGCGTGTTCCTCTATGGCGAGGAAGATGACATTCACTATCGTTTGTTGCATCGCTTCAAAGATTGTAAGATGGTGTATGACAAGAGTCTTAGATATCTGCATCTCACCAAAGAGCGTCAACCCGACATAAAATATGAAAAGACACTCATTGATGTTGCTGTCATGCAAAACAAAAAGAAAGGATATAGTGAGCGCAAGACGCTTAAAAACCGACTTCGTTGCATCAACTTACAGATCTTTAGAGAACGTTTGCGCGTCATGCTTGGCAAGAAAGACAGCACGCTACTTAATATGCTTGAAGAACTAAAGCAATATAACAAGGAGAAACTGAAGAGCGAAAGCCTGTGAAACGGTAATAAAACGATGTTCTATGGTTAATAAAAACGGTGTCTAAAGGTTCACAAAACGGCTTTTACGGTCAGCGTGAATAGTTAAAGGCAATAAATGAGAGTTATAGCCGTTTATTTAATAACCAACAATTTATGCGTATGAAAGACAAATTGGAGATTTTGTTGTCGTGCATGCACCAGACAGACGAGATAATAAAGCGGTCGAACATAAGGTGTAATGTCACGGTTGTTAACCAATGCGACAAAGACGACAAACGTACGATTCCAATCGACGGCAAAGACGATGCTTGTGTTGCAAATTGGATAGACTCGACCGAGCGTGGACTGTCACGAAGCCGAAACATGGCTCTGCAATCTGCTTCATTCGACTTTTGTCTTATCTCTGACGATGACGAGGTGTTTGTTGATGGTGTTGACACGATTATAGAGAATGCTTTTAAAGATAACCCTAAAAGCGACGTGTTGATATTTAAACTCAGTAATTGGGATACAAAATGCCCATCATGCACAAAGAATGTAGGATACATCCAGGCCATGCGCACGGCAAGCTACCAGATCGCCTTTCGACGCTTAAGAATATTGGAAAACAACATTTCCTTTGATGAGGAGATGGGGTCAGGAACAGGCCATGGGGCAGGAGAAGAGTGCAAGTTCTTGTTTACCTGTCTTCGCAAAGGGCTGCGCCTTACCTTTGTGCCCGAAACGATAGCCACGCTACAGAACGGTTCCGAGTCGCAATGGTTCTCTGGTTATGACAGCAAATATTTCTTCTGGCACGGTTGGGCTATAAAGCGCATTCTTGGTACACCCCTGGCCATGGTTTATGCCCTATATACCGCTGTGACCAAATATAGCGTTTACCGTGAGAACCTTTCTGTCGTGTCGGCAACAAAGCAGATGTTCAAAGGCATATTCTCCAAAGCTAATTAATTACTGAATAATGAGGCTTTAAAGCCTGTTTCGGATAAGAACAACAATGGACAAAGACATAGCGATAATAATTCCCACGCTCAACGAAGAGCGGTTTATAGCACGTTGCCTCGACTCGTTGATAGTGCAGACGGTGCCGTTCGAGACCATGGACGTGATGGTTATTGATGGTGGAAGCCGCGACCGCACAGAGGCTATAGTGGCTGCATATGCTCAGCGTTACGTCAATATTCGCTTCTTGCATAATGAGAAGAAAATCCAGTCGGCTGCTTTCAATGTTGGAGTGGCTTGTTCAACAGCTCCTTTCATTGTGCGTCTTGATGCCCATGCTCTTTATGACAAAAGTTATGTGGAGCGTTGTGTGGATGGTCTGAAGGCCGATAGAAAACGAGGAAACGTAGGAGGAGGATGCACCATAGAGCCAACTTCGAACACGCTATGGGCTAATGCCAACGCCATTCTTAATCACTCGCGTTTTGGCATCGGGGGCGCCTCCTTTCGTGTGGGTCAGCAAGCATGCAACACCGATTCGGTACCTTTTGGCGCTTTCCGTCGCGAGGTTGTGGAACAGGTGGGTGGCATGCGTGAAGACCTACCGCGAGCAGAGGATAATGAGTATAACTCTCGTCTGCGCAAGGCTGGCTATGTTATCTTTTTCGATCCCGCTATTCGCAGCACCTATTTTGCCCGTCCAACGCTTAAAGCCTCATGCCGCCAGATGTTCGCCAACGGCGAGTCGATAGGTCATCTGTTTTATGTAGATCGCCAGTCTATAGGTCTTCGACATGTTGTGCCCTTGCTTTTTGTGGTGTGCATCGTTTTGGGAGCTGTTCTTTCCTTGGTGTGTCCGTTCTTTGCATACGCCTTTTTCGGAGGCATGGCTTTCTATCTTCTATGTGACCTGTTGGCATCAGCAGTAGCAGTCCGTAGCTATGGATGGCAGTTTTTCTTGCCTTTGTCGCTTCTGTTCTTCTGTGTGCATGTCTCTTATGGCTGTGGCACACTAAAGGGCTTCGTGACTGGTAGAAAGCTTCGCAGCTGATAATACAGACTCTTCTTTAACAATATGCTTATAATCTATAAAAGTAAGCAGATGTGTAGCTTTATTTTGAACAAAAAAAACAAAACAACAAAGATATGAAAATTCCTTTCTCACCCCCATACATTGACGATAGCGTCATCAGCGAAGTGGTCGATTCTTTAAAGTCGGGCTGGATAACCACAGGCCCCAAAGTGAAGGCTTTAGAGGAAGAGATAGGCAAGCTCTCTGGAGCACAGCGCGTGCTGTGTGTTAACTCGTGGACATCGGGTGCCATCCTTGTGCTGCGTTGGCTTGGCTTAAAGCCTGGCGATGAGGTTATAGTGCCAGCCTATACCTATAGCGCCACAGCAATGGCTGTGCTTTGGGCGGGTGGCAAACCTGTGATGGTCGACTCAGGTGAAGATTTCAACATAAGTGTTGAGGCCATTCGTCGCGCTGTCACACCACGCACAAAGGCCATCATTCCGGTCGACATTGCTGGCTTCCCGTGCGACTATAAGAGCATTATGGCGCTCGTTGAGGAACCAGAGATAAATGGTATGTTTGCAGCAACGTCTGACGTGCAGCAGCAGTTGGGACGCATATTGGTGCTTAGCGATTCTGCCCATTCTATCGGAGCACACTATGAAGGCCGCCGCTCTGGTTCGGAGACCGACATTGCCGTGTTCTCTCTGCACGCGGTAAAGAACATCACCACCGCCGAGGGTGGAGCCATCTGCCTTAACATGCCCGCGCCTTTTGACAACGATGAGCTTTATGCCAAGATGCGCCTCATGACTCTCAACTGCCAAACCAAAGATGCGTTTACAAAGAGCAAGGCTGGTGGTTGGCGTTACGACATCGTGGGACAGGGCATGAAGGTAAACATGGCTGATGTCAATGCTGCCATCGGACTGGCACAGATCCGTCAGTATGACAAGCTTCTCGCTGAGCGCAAGCGCGTGTTCATGGCTTATGACAAGGCTTTCCGCAACTGTTCATGGGCGGTTACACCACCTGCTTGCACAGCCGACAAGGAAAGTTCTTATCACATCTATGCCCTCCGCATAAAGGACATAACCGAAGAGCAACGCGATGCCGTCATTCAGGAGATATCTAAGCATGAGGTTGCCGTGAATGTGCATTTCATACCCATGCCCATGCTCACGCTCTTCCATGACCTCGGTTACGATATTAAGGATTATCCTCAGGCTTACCAGAACTTTGCACATGAGATTTCCCTGCCCATCTATCCGCAGCTTGACGATGAGAAGGTGCAGTTTGTTATCGACACCGTTGTTGAGGCCTACAACAAAATAGTGGGGGCATGATACGTTTCTTCGACATTCTGTTTTCGGCTCTTGGCTTGATCGTTCTCTCGCCGTTGTTTCTTGTTCTCTACCTGCTCATCAGGTTAGAGAGCCGTGGCGGCGGCTTCTATTCACAGCAACGCATAGGCCTTGGCGGCAAACCCTTCCGTCTTTATAAGTTTCGTTCCATGCGCGTGGGCTCTGACAAGAAAGGTCTTATCACGGTTGGCGAACATGACAACCGCATAACACGAACAGGCGCTTTCATACGCAAGTATAAGCTTGATGAGTTGCCGCAGCTGTGGAACGTGCTCACAGGCGACATGAGCTTGGTTGGGCCGCGTCCGGAGGTAGAGAAATATACAAGCCTTTACACGCCAGAGCAACGCTGCGTGCTTGATGTAAGGCCGGGCATCACAGATTGGGCTTCTATAGAGTATGTTGACGAGAACCGCATCCTTGGCGAGGCTTCCGACCCCGACAAGGCTTATGTGGAACAGATAATGCCGGCAAAGATAGCTCTTAACATGCGTTACATCAACCATCGCACCGTTGGCGAGTATTTCCGAATAATCTTCGCTACATTTGTGGGTATCGCAAGATAATTTTTTCGTTATAAACATCCCGTGTCTTACAATAAAGGCACGGGATGTTCGTTATATAAATAAAAGTTAACAAGTATGTGGTTCAAAAATAATCGCATATAATTAAAAAACAAGAAAGGGTGAAGCTCTTGATTGTGTGAAAAAATAAAAAAACGAAAGCGACCATAAATGGAATTCACGAATAAACTCATAAACTGGTATTTCAACAAAAAATCGTTACCATATTGGTGCATATTCTTGCTCGATTGTGCCATAGTGTTCTTCTCCTATCTGGCCCTTTTCAAGGTGGTGAACGGGGGAGCGTACACGCTTAGTGTGCTTTGGCAGGTGACGTTGATGAACCTTGCCCTCACGGTGTTTTATGCTATCGGTTTCAAGCTGTTCCACACCTACGACGGCATCCTGCGCTATTCATCGTTCGTTGACCTGCAGCGTGTGGGTTACGCGACGGTGTTTGGAGCTGTGCTTTCGTATATAGCCCATTTCTTTCTTTTGCAGATTCCATACCTCAGCGTGGCTTACATTGGTGGTGGAAGCATAATGTTTGCTTCTTTGCTTGCCATGCTGCTGTTGTGGGCTGTCCGCGTGTTGGTTAAGACCGTCTACGATGTGTCGCTCGACAGCTTTAACGCCCGACAGGCTTATGTCTATGGTGTGACTGAAGGCGGCATGGGGTTGGCAAAGCAGGTGCGCAACGACAAGACGCTCAACCTGCGTCTCATGGGGTTCGTGTCGGAGAAGCCAAAGCTGGTGAACCGCATGCTCATGGGCCTGAAGGTGTGGCCTTCTGACGAGCATCTGGTCAAGCACATGAAGAACAACAAGATTGATGCGTTGCTTGTGGCACAGGGAGCGAAAGACGCTTTCCGTCAGAACAAGACGTTACAGGACGAGCTGATTGCGGCTGGAATCCATATCTACATGCAGTCGCAACGTGAAGAGTGGAACCCTGAGCAAACGGGTGAAACGGAGAGCGGGGGTGCTGCGACGCCGCTTAAGGAGGTTAGCATTGAAGATCTCTTGCCGCGCGATGAGATAAGCATTGACCTTAACAGCGTGGCCAAGACCCTTCGAGGCAAGTGTGTCATGGTCACAGGCTCGGCAGGAAGCATAGGCAGCGAGATTATGCGACAGATCTGTACCTTCCAACCTTCGCACATGGTGCTCATCGACAGCGCCGAGACACCGCAGCACGACATCCGCCTGATGATGGCAAAGCGCTTCCCAGGCATAAAGGCCGAGACCATCGTCACCACCATCTGTAGCCATTCGCGCATGGAGAACATCTTCAAGACCTATCGTCCCGAGTATGTGTTCCACGCTGCTGCTTACAAGCATGTGCCCATGATGGAGAACAACCCGTGTGAGAGCATCATGAACAACGTGTATGGCACAAAGGTGTTGGCAGATTTGTCTGTGAAATATGGCGTTAAGAAATTTGTCATGATCTCCACCGACAAGGCTGTGAACCCAACCAACGTGATGGGTTGCTCTAAGCGCATCTGCGAGATCTATGTGCAGAGTCTTAATAAAGCCGTCATAAGTGGCGAGGTGAAGGGCGAGACCCAGTTTGTAACAACACGTTTCGGCAATGTGCTTGGCTCCAACGGTTCTGTCATTCCTCTGTTTAAGAAGCAGATTCAGGCCGGTGGCCCCGTAACCGTGACCGATCCCAACATCATACGCTTTTTCATGCTCATTCCCGAGGCTTGCGAGCTGGTGCTTGAGGCAGGTGTGAAGGGCAATGGTGGCGAGATCTTTGTCTTCGACATGGGCAAACCGGTAAAAATTGCAGACCTTGCGCAGCGCATGATAAACCTCAGCGGTGCCAAGAACGTGCACATCAAGTATACGGGCTTGCGTGCAGGAGAGAAACTGTATGAGGAGGTCCTAAACGATGCCGAGTCAACAAAGCCTTCTTTCCATGACAAGATACGCATTGCGCAGGTTCGCGAGTATGATTATGAGAAGGTGAACAACGACATTGAGAATCTTGTCGAGATAAGCAAGCAGTATGACGACATGGCCACTGTGAAGAAGATGAAGGACATCGTGCCCGAGTTTAAGAGCAACAACTCGGTGTATGAGCAGCTCGATAAATGATATCATGGCTTTGTTATGGTGTCTTACCCTGAAAAACTTTGAATAAAAATCAACGTTTAAAATGAATATAGAAAGAAACATTGTGGCAGCAAGTGCTTGGATAGACTTATATCCGAACACTTGTTGCTATCTCCATAAAGGTTCGTTTTCCCATCCTTGTGGAAATCCCATGGCATGTAAATCAATATTGGGATAATCTGCAAGCAACCTGAGCAGCGAACTTTTCAAATCCATACAAGGAGTTATAGTTTGCTCCATATATAATAAGGTGCATAACTGATGGTACAGTTTGATAGGCTTTTGGGTTGGAGTAATCCAAGCAAGGGGAAGCCGATTTGGCAGTTGCAATATCTTCTATCACCAGCCCTCTGTTCTGGAGCAAGGCAACCTGTTCATCTACGTTTATCGGTTGTTTGTCGTAATCCATATACCCTTTATAAAAAGCGAAGTCCCACCGTGGTACGCATCGTTGAGAGGCGTGGTGGGATTTGTTGCTGCAAAAATACTCTTTTTTATTGGAAACTCCAAATCCGTAGATAATCTTACCATTCTCATCCTCGTAAGGAGCTAAGTCCTTGGCATACAGGAGAAGATATAGAGTCTATATTTATATTTGTAGTTATAGCTCGTTTGAAATCTTTCGGAAACGTTCTTGAAGTTCCGTCATTCTTTTCATGAGGGCAGAGAAGTCCAAAGATTCGCCATAGATGAAGCTACCCCTCATCTCATTGTAGTCTGCCTCATAACTTGGCAAGAGTGCGTCGCTTGGAACAATCTGGATGCTTTGTGGTAGCTCTTTGTCATAATCCACATACCCCACATGATAGAATTTGCGTCTGTGATTGACGATGTCTTCGTATAATGCCACATCGTTGAGAGCCACTTCTGCGTATGGAGTCTGCATCAGCTTTTCCAAATCGTAGAAATGACGTGTCATCCGATGGGTACGTGGCTCGGCTTTCTGATATTCCTCGCAGAGAAGAAATGCCTTTTCGAGGAAAGTGCGAGCAGGCGTAACCGTACGAATGGTTTGAACCAAATCAGAGTCCACATCCTCACCATCGAATGCTTGTTCTACCAATGACGATATGCGTCTCATTTCAAAAGGCTCTTCCATAGACAAGACACTAATCTCAATTTTTACCGTTGGGGTGGCGTATGCAGCATTGCTTTGGTAGAGCGAAGGATATTTGACGAAAATCACAGATGGGTCTTTGTCGTGAGGCACTTTGAGTGG
>ERZ1031449.84-NODE-84-length-22135-cov-9.158469_pt1 | contig 22135 bp, 15 predicted proteins | sample MGYA00516705_ERZ1031449 | MGnify/ENA primary metagenome ERZ1031449 (study PRJEB33719, sample SAMN04261152) | wastewater metagenome | biome: rural village; feature: human; material: feces | host: Homo sapiens | place: El Salvador | collected 2013-01-14 ... | reverse complement strand
TTATTATTATTTCTTCTGTCTTGTAGTGTCATTGAGCAGCTCAATCTGGTCGTTCTGTTTCGGCTTTCTGAAACGGAATATCTCCTTCAGGCTGTCCATCTTCTTGCGCCACAGGAAACCGCCACCAAACTGCTCCACATAGCCTTCGAGCCAGTCGTACGAGTCACGGTCGTAGAACAGCTTCAAGTATTTGTTGGAGTTGGGCGACAGACGATACTCAAACGTAACGTTGTCGAAGAACGTATCGTTCTGGTTTTCAATCTCGGCACCGCTCGACACCTTTCCACCGATGACTATGCGCAGACGGTTGTTCCAGAATCGCTTTGAGAACTTGAACGAGTAGTCGGTGTGTACCTGTCCCGAACCCAGCGTAGTGTTGTCCATACCGAACGAAAGGTCGAGCGTGCGCAAGGCATTGCCGCTGATGGCGTTGATTTGCGAGTTGAGGAATGCACTCAGCGCATTGTTCATCGAGAACGAGTTGGTGTTGCCGTCGGCGAGATACATGCCCGTTGTAAGCATGGTCACAGCCAGCTTGCCACGGTTCTCTACCGACTGCGTCATCAGTTCGTTGTGCATCTGCTGGTCGTCAGGAGCATCGATGGTAAACTGCAGTCCCATGTCCTTCAACGTCTTGGTTATCACGACGCCACACTCGAATGTAACGCTGCGGCCGGTTCCGCCGTCATCGGTCACGGTTGTCTTGTTCTCTTCTGTGGCGGTGATGTTGAGTCGCGGATTCATCGGGTCGCCCGAGAATTCGGCATAGCTGCCGTCCTTGATGGTAAATGTCTTGAGCGGAATTACGGGCAACGAGTATTTCATCTCACCCGAACCTATAGTATAGCGTCCGTACAGACTCAGTCCGTCGCTGGCAGTATATTGCATACGCAGGTCGCCTCCACCAATGAGGTCAACATAGTTGGAGTGGTCGGCATTGAGTGCGCACAGCACATGCGAACCGTCGTCGATGTTGACCGTGAGGTCCATGTTGAGTCCGTTGATTGGCGGACGTGTCACGGTAACGGCATTCGGGTCGCGGAAGTTGACAAACTTCACGAGTCCGTCGAGCTGATTGTCGGTGCTGAGTGGCGAGTCGCGCAATATATATGTGACGTCGCTCGAACCCAGCACATCGAGTCGACCACGCACACGCAGCGCGTCGAGCGGTCCCTCAGCCAGTCCGAGGAAGTTGACCCACGCCTTGCCATAAGCCTCCGAGCGTGCCGTCTCCTTCGAGTCGATGAGCAGATAGTTGTCGGCACGCATTCTTACGTTGAGCGACATGTTTGCCACGTCGGCAAAGTCGACATATCCGCGCAGCGTAAGCGGATTGCCGTTGCGGGCAAAGAGCTGGAAGTTCTCGAGCGAAAGGCGGCTGTTGGTGATGGTGAGCGGGTCGTCGCACATACGCATCTCTATACCATACGGTTCGCTTGCCACATAGGCAGAATCGAAATACACCTCGCCGTTGACATCAGGACGACTGAGCGAACCGTGCACCTTCACCTCGCCCTGGGCATAGCCCTTGAAGCCTATGATGCGGTCGGGCACAAAACCGTTGAGCAGAAGCAGCGGTGTGCGCGACATCTTGAGGTCGGCATCGAGCGTGCCTTCACCATCGGTGTCGTACAATCCGGTGAGTGAGCATACCTCGTAATCGTCCATCGACAGCGTTCCGTCTACATAATGCACGCGCATATTGTCCTTTGGCATATACACAAACTCGCTCGACAGATTGCCTATCGGACAACCCTCGTAAGTCATTTTGTCAATGCTCACCGACGACGATACCGACATATCGCCCTCTTGCTGTGATATGTAGTGGAAGTCGCCGTTGAGAATGCCCGATATGTTCGGTGCATAAGGCACTACGGCAAGCACCTTCTGCAGGTCGAAGCGTGTCAGTCCTATAGTAACGTCCTGCAATGCCTCAGTGCTGTCGTTGGTGTATACACGCACCGCCATACCGTCGTCGGCACGCAGAGCCATGTCGGCAGAGAGGCGCTTATCATTGGCAAAGAACACATAGTTGTTCTTGTTAACCTTGAATTCCTTATATCCCAACACAGGATCGATGCCGCCTAACGACACACGCACACCGCCCTGTTCCATCTGTGCACGCAGTCCAAGCGCAATGCCAAGACGTTCGCGGGCATCGTATATGCGTGTACCTAAATACATCGACTGCTCGTGGAAGGCGCCACGGAAACGGGCGTCAAACACAAACTGCTTGTTGGAGCGGTTGTTGCGCACCTGTCCCTCAAAGTCGGTCTTTATCGAATCCGACTTGAACGCCAGACGTATGGTGTCAAGCTGCACTCCGGCTGCCACGAGCGAGTCGAGGCGCAGCTTGCCGTTGATGCCTGCCGCCGGCGATGTAGCCATATCTATATAAGCATTGTGAAAGTCGTAGCCGAAGCGGCGCAATGTGCGGGCGAATATGTTTTCGCGTCCGGCATCGAAGTACAGCGCCACGTCGGGCAGACGCTCACGCAGGCGCAACTGGTCGATATATCTCTCCTTCGACTGTCGCATAGCCTCCTCGTTGACACTCTCCAGACGCTTCATTATGTGCTCTATCGTACCGCTGCCGTCAAGACGCAACGTAAAGTCGCCACTTGTTACAGCGGCGTGAGTAGAGTCGCGGCGAGTGAATATGTCGAGCGCTATTCGCTCGGGGCGATACGTACGCGAACTGTCGCGCACGATGATGTTGCCAATCACTCCACGTGCGGTGTGATTGACCTTAAAGTCGCTCGCCAGGTCGACATCGGCACGCAGCGAGGCTGTCAGCGGACGTTTGCTCACGCCCATACGCATAAAGTCGGCATTGATAAGGTCGCACGCCAGCTGTGCATCCATGCGTTTGCCGTTCATCAGGGCATTGAGGTTGATGGTGCCCTGCAGCAGCGGCGTATGGCTGTCGAGCAGCGCATGCCCCACTCCATTGTGTACATTGGCTGTGAGCTTAGTGTTCGACATGTCGTAGCCGGCATATCTGAACTCGGCAATACTGCCCTCTGCATCGAGCTGCGTACGAGGCGACAACATGTCGGTGCCCACTCCGTGCGCCTTCAGACTGCCCGTGAACGGTCCTGCCGCCAGTCCGGGCACGAAGTGCGACAGATGCAGACTCTTTGCCGACAGCGTTGCGTTGTAAGCCATGCGGCGAGTGTCGACCGAAGCCTTGCCGCCCACATGTCCGCCACCCTCTGTCACGTTGAAGTCGGCAGCATAGCGTGGTCCGTCGGCATGCACATTGGCTTTAAGCCCAATGCCGTATGGTATGTTGAACGAGCTTGCCACCGAGCGTGGCAACATCGCTTTGACAAAGTCGAGATTATATGTACGTCCCTCTGCCTTGATGTCGGCACGCAGACGGTCGGTATCCATGAGATTCTGCGCCTTGCCCTTAGCCTTTAAGGCGAAAGCCGTAGGATAGGTTACGGACAGCTCGTTGATACTGAGCCGGCGCATGTTGCCGTTGATGTCGGCATTGAGAGTGATGGGCGTGGCGGGCATACGGCGCAGCATCTCCTTGGGCAAGAACCCAAGCAGCGGCACGAAGTCGGTCTTCACCACATAGCCCTTGATGTTGACGTCCATGACGCCCGGATTGCTTTCGGCAAATGTCGAAAGGTCCATCTTCACCTTTGCCGTGAGCATCGACCGAGGTGTGCGCAGTCGCATATCGGGCAGCCACACATGGGTAGAGTCCAGCAAAAGGTAGGTTGAAAATTCGTTGACTTGCAGTCCGCTCTTCTCTTTCAGCGCACACTCCTTCAGCCTCAGCCTTACGCCGTCGTCGCTATATTGCAGCGAGTCGACGTGCATGCCAATGGCGGAGAGTGCTATATGATTATAGTCGAACCCTGGCTGAGCCAAGGTGTAGCGCATGTCGTAGTTGAGCGAACCCTCACGCCAGTCGAGCGTGCCCACGCTATACGTTCCCTTAAACAGGTCGAAACTGCCATTGCGTGCCTCCAGTCGGCCAATTCCTGTCGCAATGCGCAGCGAGTCGCCAGGCATGTGCACCGTAGCTTTGGTGTCGGCTATGTCAAGACGGTCGAGCGTGATGTTCCAGTGCGACGGTGTGCTGGTAGTATCTTCGGGCACAGTATCGCTCAGTGCTACATCCAGACGTGCTCCCTTCAGCGTTGCACGGTCGATATGCACAGTCTCGTCATTAAGATTGATGCTACGACTGCGCAGCGAGAGCTGTCCGATGCGTCCCTTGACACGTGCCGCAGGTACGAAGTGGGCTGTATTGAGTTTGGTGTCCGCCAATTCGAGGCGGTCGACCACCACATTGCCATGAAACAACGGACGCAGACGCATGCTCACCGTAAGCTGGCGTGCGTCGGCAATGGTGTCGGTTTTGTGGCGCAAGGAGTCGTTGGGCTGCGTTGCCAGAAAACCGTCGACTGTCAGGTCTAACGGAAAGCGCAGGCGCACATGGTCGACACGTACTGTCATACCTGTCGACTCTGAGGCATATGAAGCCACTTGCTTTACAGCCCAGTTTTGCACTGACGGCACATAAAGCAGCACAGCCAATAGAACTAAAATGACAATGGGCGTGGCAACAACTGCAGCCACGGCAATAAGCGATTTCTTTACAACTGGCTTCATATTTTGCTTTTTTATTAGTTTTATTTAGTTTTGAGCGAACCTCTACTCCGCATTGGCGCTGAGGTCGTGCCACAGGCGGTCATTAGGCACATCGGCGTAAGCCACGATGGTCTCCTTCGACACGGGATGTACAAACTCCACACGGCGCGACAGCAATGATATGCTGCCGTCGGGATTGCTGCGCGGTGCACCATACTTCAGGTCACCCTTGATGGGGCATCCCATGTGTGAGAGCTGGCAGCGTATCTGATGGTGGCGGCCTGTGAGCAGCGTCACCTCTATGAGCATATAGTTGTCGGCAACGGCACGCACCTTGTATTTCAGCACAGCCTTCTTGGCTCCAGGCACCTCGCGTTCATGTGCATAGCTCTTGTTCTGGCGTTCGTTGCGAGTGAGCCAGTCGGTCAGCGTGCCCTCGGGGGCTATATCACAGCGCTTCACCACAGCCCAGTATGTCTTGTGCACGTCGCCCGTGCGGAACATGTCGTTGAGTCGCGACAGAGCCTTCGATGTCTTGGCAAACACCACGAGTCCGCTTACGGGGCGGTCGAGTCGGTGTACAACGCCCAGAAACACGTTGCCCGGCTTGTTGTACTTCTCCTTGATATACTCCTTCACCGTATCCGACAGAGGCTTGTCGCCGGTCTTGTCGCCCTGCACAATCTCGCCGCTGCACTTGTCGACTATTATAATGTGATTGTCTTCGTAGACTACCTTCATAAGCTGGTATATGAATTAAAATAGGAGGATATGGTGTTCCGCCATACCCTCCTACCATATTTAATAATGTATATAATCAGAGTCTGATTACATGTTCATGCCACCGTCGATCTGGATAACCTGACCGCTGACATAAGAAGACATGTCAGAAGCGAGGAACAGACATACATTGGCGATGTCCTCGGTCTGACCACCACGACGAAGAGGAATCTTCTTCATCCAGTCCTTGCGAATCTCCTCAGGCAGCTGTGCAGTCATAGCTGTCTCGATGAAACCAGGAGCAACAGCGTTGGCACGTACACCCTTCGGGCCCAACTCCTGAGCGATTGACTTGGCGAGGGCAATCATACCAGCCTTAGAGGCAGCATAGTTGCACTGACCAGCGTTGCCGTGAACACCAACTACCGAAGCCATATTGATGATAGAGCCACTGCGCTGGCGCAACATGATAGGCGAGCAAGCGTGGATGAAGTTGAAAGCCGACTTAAGGTTGACGTTCAGTACAGCGTCCCACTGAGCCTCAGTCATACGCAGCATGAGTCCGTCCTTGGTGATACCGGCGTTGTTAACGAGAATGTCGATCGAACCGAAGTCAGCGTGAATCTGCTTAACAGTCTTCTCGGTCTCCTCAAAGTCAGCGGCGTTGCCAGCATAAGCGCGGCATGTTACGCCAAGAGCCTCAATCTCCTTGCGTGTAGCCTCAAGACCTGCGGCCATGTCGTCGTTCAGAACGAGGTCGGTGAATGCGATGTTTGCGCCTTCAGAGGCGAATTTCATAGCGACAGCCTTTCCGATGCCGCGGGCTGCTCCAGTGACGAGGGCAGTCTTACCTGTAAGTAATCCCATTTCGTTAATTGATTTATTGTTATTTAGTACTTTATTGTTTCGTATATCTATGTTCACTATACATTATTATTAATACGCTTGCCCAGTGCGCCATACACCACCTTGGCTACAAGCGGCTTGCTGGTCTCTTCGGTCATTCCGTGTCCCAGACGGCCGTATATGAACGGCACCTCAAGTCCCTTTATACAATAATGTGTGATGTCTGCCACAAGGTCGACGTCTTCTATGTCAAACTCACCGTCTGCCTTTCCTTCGGCATATACCTTGCGGAAGAGTTCTATCTCGTCTTCGTCAAACTTCTTGCGCACCTTCTCCACCATCCAGATGTTGCGGAAAAATTCTGCACGCAGATTGCCGTTGCGCACCACCGTCTCCCGTATCATGCTCAGATGGGTATATATCAGCTCAATAATCTTGTCCTGTGGCCGCATCTTCATGCCTGCCACCTCGTCGAGCTTGTCCGACAGGCGCTCCAATTCCGACTCTATCACAGCCGAATACACGTCTTCCTTGCGGTTGAAGTAGGTGTAAAGCGTGCGGCGACCCTTGCCCGATGCCACAGCAATGTCGTTCATTGTAGTGTTGGCAATGCCGTTCTTGGCAAACAGCTGGCGTGCCACATCAACGAGTTTTTGGCGAGTCTTGGATATTGACATAACGTTTCCTTACCTTTCTATTATTTTGCACATCAATTTATGTATGTGCAAAATTACAGCAATAATTCCATACAAGCAAATAAAACACCTGCATTTTGTCTTTTGTTAACAGAGCAAAACAATAAATTCGTAGGAAAAATAGAGCAATGAAGAGGAAAAACAAAAGAACAACTTACATTTAAAAACCTCTCAAAGCCACGAGCTTTGTGCACAAGGTTATCCTTGGCTCATAAAAGCTCGAGTTTTGAGAGGTTTTCTTTAAATACCCAAAAATTATCAAAACCTAATTATTCTACTATTCTGCTACAAGTCTTACTGGCATGGCACGGTATCGCCCCTTGTTCTTTCCAGACGAGCCCGACACAAATCGGTAGTTTGACAAGTTAAGGCTCTTGCCGAAAGCGTCAAGGTACAAGTACCAAAAGCCGTATTCAGGACTGGTTGACGAGAATCCTTGATAGTCAGACAGGCGTGAGCTTGTCCATAAATTGGCATGATATTCATCCTTGTAAGTCGCACCCTCATAATATCCGCTCATAGGGATAAATATCTGGGGAATATCCCTGTCTTCCGTATTAATTCTCAGACAGTTGTACACCTCGCCATAATGAGTCGTCTCCTCGCCTATGGCCAACATATTGTTGTCTACAAGACCTTGCAGACACATGTTGTCGCACACCTTGAAGTTGCCTATTGCCAGAGCATTTACCACATGGTCATCTGTTTTTGCCGAGTTAGAGTTATCAGCCTCCGAAATCTTAAAGTAGCCACCTATTGCTCCCTTGTTGCCTTTAAGGGCGGTTGTGGAAGGAGAATAGAAGCCGTTGTTTGTGGCACCAAGGTTGCGGTCGAGCATATGGTAGATTTTGTCCTCGATAGTTCCATCTTTTTTAGTAACCTTAGCCTCTACGTCAACCATCTCATAATAGTACCATCCCGAAGCCTTGCTATTGCCAAGCTGATAGTCGGTTGCTGCCTTTCCGGTCAGCTGTGCAAACAATCCTACATGATAAACCGGATAGGATACCGTAATCTTGGTTCTATTGTTGGTGATAGTTATAATGGTAAATGCCTCATTGCTAATCCACCTATTATAATTATTGTCGTTATACGATTCGTCCGAATTGTTGGCAAGCATAACCTTGTAGAATCCGCTGACGCTTTCCTTGTCCACCTTCACTCGTGTGTCATTACACGTGAGTTCGTCGCCCTGAAGCTTCGGAATGAGATAGTAAACCGTATTGTTGCCCACAAAGAAGTGGAGTCCGTCGTTGCGCACTCTGCCTTGGTTTTCCGCCGGTGTTATGCCCTGAAGCGAGGCATCCATCCATTTGAAGTAGTCGGCTTCATCATCGGACGAAAGTCCTGCAAGTCCTCGTATCTGCACAATTCTATTTGGATCAGTACGGAAGTCGTAGCCCAACTGTGTAATCTCTACACTGCGCGACAAGTCGCCTGATGTTATTGTCACAATACCAGTATGCTCATCCGATTCGTAGTTCTCGGTCAGAGTAAGTTCGATAGTGTACAGTCTGCCTGTTAACGAGTGGTGTCCAGCAGATGTTGGCAAAACAACACTCTCTTTTTCCTTGTAACCAGTAATCCAATCAGCATTCAACTTCACATTATATTTGAAGTCTGGCTTGGTTGTTACAAACGTAATTTTAGCCGTCTTTTCCTTACCCAATACAGTCTGCTTGCCACACACGCCAAGTTCGTAGTCCTTACATGCTATCATGTTCACAATAGGCGGATTGTCGTCAACCACCACTACAGACAGTCTGTTCTCTGGCAGATTGTTTATTGCTTCCTGCTCTGTCGACCATCCTGCATGGTTTACAGCCGTGACCTTAACCTGATAATGATGGTTGCGCAGAAGAGCTATCGGCTCTAAGGTGCCGTCAGATGTCTTGTTCTTGAACGCCACTTTATAATATGTGTCTGCTCCGCCATCATATTTTGCACGGATAATCATATATGCCTTGTCGGCAGGTGTCTCATAGAAAGGCTGCTCGCCCGATACATAGCCGTCAGTATTATCTGAGCAATCTACCGATGGCAAAGCCACGTTATTAATCGACTTTGAGGCTATCGTGCCCGATGATGCCGTGTTGAAGAGTCTGAAACCTGTTATCTCGAAATTGGTCAACGCCTCATCCTTGGTAACAGACGTTTTGGCAAACTGCCTGAGCAACGACAACGACAGGTTGCCACTAAGCATGTCAGCCACCTTGATGCTTCCCCAACATACGGGAGCGTTGATGTCAATTTTGTCGCTGCGGACAGCATTGTATAGGTTTATCTTTCCCTCAGCGTCCTTGGCATCACTCTCTGTTATATCGGCATTGGCAACAACATGTAGCGTTGCTGCTCCCTCCTTAACCATAACCTTCACCTCGTATGTACCGTCATCCTTGGGCTTGATGTCCGAGCTTGTTATATTGCTCATGCCGAGATACTTGTCGTCTGAGTCGTAACACAATACGCAGACTTTGTCGACCTGCTGTGACTCAGCTCTTGTCGCCACAGAATTCTTAGTGAAATTAGGCAATTTAAGAGTCAGCACAACTCCATCCAGCGACACATCTGGCGTGTCGCCGCCTCCAACTTCTGTGACATCGCTACAAGCAGCCAATGCCATAGCCAAGAGCATGAATAACCAACTTGTCAATTTCTTGATATACATATTGTTGTCTTTTAAGTATTACTTTTTAAAAGGGAGCTCCCTGACTCCATGTCTTGGTGTCCGAATCGAAACTGCCTTCCACAACATAACGCTTGCCGTTCATCTTGGTTGAGGGATAGTTCTCACCGTCGAACAGTTTAGTATGAATGGCATCACCACCTACCTTAACCTTCAGAATCTTATCATACTCTCCTAATGGGGCTTTGAGGTGGAGTATGGTCTTATACCAGGTTTTGCCATTGCGGTCCTGTCCGTATTCCTTGCACTCAAATTCGCCAGGAACCTTGCTGTTATTGCACCACATTGTAAATTGGCCTAAACCATCTCCAGTGTTCACTCCAAATTTAGAATACCAAGCAGTTATTCCTTTGTTCTTGGTGTATATGGTATACTCTACGTCTACAACGGTAGGTTTCTCATCATATACTCTGTAGTAAGGATCAGACAATGGGTCGTACAGATACCAGCCTTCACGATCCTCATAGTTGAAGAGTGTGATGCCGGGGTCGTTGTGATGGGTGAATCGATGCGACTGGAAGCCTGCGTCGAGGAATGTACCATTGCTGAAAATCAGCAGGGTCTGTCCCGGCTTTATCTTCTTTTCAGCAGTAGTCTGTGCCTGTCCCTTACCGTTGTTTCCTACAGACATAGCATTATGCGCTATACTGTAATAGTACCAACCTGGGTTGTTATTGTCAGCCTTCATCGAGCGACCTGGCCACCACTTTCCCTTATACTTATCATTGTCAGTACCCTGCGATACTGTGTTGCGATTGAAATCCTTGTAATCGGTCTCTCCACCGAAATACCATTCTGCCGTATTCTCGTCCTTTGTACCATCAGGCTTTGTCTCACCTATCTGTGTGTAGATGTAGACATAGTGATAGCCGTTGTGCGGTGAACGGTCTTCATTCCAATTTGAATTCTGTTCTTCATACCAACCGTCACGCCAGTTGTTGTTTTCCTCAGAACCTTTGATGTAGTCTTGCTCGTCAAGCATATTAGAATGCTGATACTCGGTGACACCGCCACCATTGCACCATGCCAAGTCGTTTATGGCTCGCATATATATAATGTAGTCGCCCACTGGAGGACGCACCATTACACGTATCTGCTGTTCAACATTGTTATCGCCAATGGCTTTAACAGTAAAGACGTGTGTTGTTGTTGTCACAGGGTTGGTAACAGCCGTTATGGTGAAGGTACCCTCAGCCACATTAGTATTGTCGCACTTGACGTTTATTGTAGACTGGGCATATTCTACATTTTGTCCCTCTCCCGAAACTGTCCAACCTGACGGGAACTGTATACCACCAAGGTTGGTAGTAAACTTCACCACCTTAGTCAACTCAGGTGCATTACCTCCATCGTAGAAGATAACAACATCCACAGGATCCACCTTGAAGTATGGTGTAACATCGTACGAAACATCAAGATATTTCTTAATGTTGCCTGCCTGTATCCATACTTTGGCAGTGCCTGTAAGAGCATCAGCAGCATTGAAGTCACTTACCGAGATATTTGGATTAATACTGAATGTCACACGTTTGGTCGCAGCATCGTTGGTTGCAATAATAACGGGCAACTTACCAGAACCAACCTTCTCTATCTCAGTGTCACACCCAAACGTGATACCATCCAGCGCGTTGGTCACGTAGTCGATGTAGTCGTCTTGCAGCGACTTAACCTCTGCATTAGATTTCGACACCCAAAGTGTAGTATGGTTGAGGTCGACATCTATAGTTGCCATCTGCCACTCCTTTACGCCCACGATACAGTCGAGATTGACGTTGCCAAGACTCTTCAGGCGTCCTACTATCTCGTAGTAGGTGCTGCGCGGGAATGTAGGCACTTCTGTTGTTGAAGTCTCGTCCTGACGGTGGCCGAGGTTGATGTTGTAGCTGTTCTTAATGCCCGAACCTCCTACAGCTCCGCCCACCTTCAATGCCGACTGCTGCGAAGCCTGTGCCACGTAGCGCTCGGGCAGATAATAGGTGGCACGGAAGAGCCACTTCTGCTTGTTGTCGACAGGTGCGGCTACACCCTCACCTTCAACTGTGATGATGTCCTTGTCGTTAACATTGGCATTGGCAGGTTCGTCGGTCCACGAACTATAGTAAGCGCCTTCACCTGTTGAATTCAAAGCATCGTACAATGTCGACTCAATGCCCTTGGCATATTCGCTGCTTACATCGGGGTTAGTGAACTTGCCGTCCCACAACAGATTGGTCTGCGGCGAGAGTCGCTTGCCTATAACGTCGGTAATCTGCAGTCCGTTAGACTTCAGCGCTGCATTCACTTCAGGTGCATCAGGATCGTACACAAGGTTAAGACACACCTTGACACAGGTAAAACGCAGATTAGCCACAACCGTCTTGGCTGTGTTGTCTGTAGAACTTATGGTAATGGTGCCGTCAGTAGTTGTGCCGTCGGCTGCCTTTGTGGCAGGCTCGTATATCATAGGGATATTATTGGCTACGGGCATGCCGGGCTTAGACATCGGCTGATAACTCAACACCACATCCTTCAAATCGCCTTCGGTATTAATACTCACACCATCAAGCACATCCTTCATGTTGGCAACTACGTACACACGATAGGTGCCGGGCTTGATCTTGAGCTGATAAGAAGCCACATTCTCATTGAGCATGTTGCTTGCCTCAGGCGACGGCAGTTCCTGCGACAGGAAAGTGCCGTTGCCACCCACGGGGAAGGCATAAAGATGCAGGTCGTTGATCTTGCACTCGTCTACTGAGGCATTGTATGTAGGATTGCTCGAGCCAAGGGCACCCGTGACACCGCTGGCATCACGAGTCACTGGCACATAGACACACAGATTGCCCTCGGATGCCGTCGGATTGTTGTACACATCGGCATCATCGGTGCATGCTGCCAGCAACAACAGGGCAGCAACAGAAAGGAGTATGTCTGCAAGTCGTTTCATTGTTTTTAATGTAATTAGGTTTAAATATTTCAGTTCAGATTCTGTAGCAGTCAGGTATCTGCTACAAGCTTATGCGCTGTATGCGCTTTGCCCAGTCGAGCACACCTACAGAGAGGTTGACATACTGCCACTCGGTGCCGATGAGGAAGAAGTCGAGACGATAGTCGTACTCGCGGTCGAGATATTCCTGAATGCCGTAGTTTTGTGCGGCATAGGCATCGCGTCCCTGCTGAAGTATGTCGGGCAGATTGATAAGGGCGACGGTCTTGCCCGACACCTTATTATATATATGCAGCATGGCGTTGCGGTCGTTCTGCTCAGGCGGGAAATATACCAGTCGTGAGAGCATCAGTCCGGCGTGGGCAGTACGTTCCTTAACGTTGCCGGTCTCGTCGCGGAACTCGGTGGTCCATGTATGGAAAGGCGTGTAGCGAAGCTTTGAGTCGCTTGCCAAAGAGTTGTCGTAATTGAAGTGGCCGTTGTCGGCTATTACCTCGTAGCCGAAGTCGTCGGCAGAGATGTTGGCAGGTGCGTCAATCTGATGCAGCGAGATGGTGAGCTGCTTGGTGTCGCGCACCAGTGAGATTGTGTCGTGTGTAGCCTGCAGGTCGCGTACGGTAGTAAGGTGTTGCGACATGCCATGCCATAGCGTATCGAGCGGAGCCGAACAGTCAACCTCGTCTATTTCGCCAGCACTTGTACGGTCGAGCACGGTGTTGAACTTGGTCATGTCCTCGCCAGCGGTGTGTGCATGAATGCGGAACTTGGCTCCCTTAGTAGCCAGAGCGTCCTCGTAGCGCTTCTGATTGGCTATAGCTATAAACTGGTAGTCGCCAGGCTGCAGATTGAGGTGAACGGCAAAGTCATGGCGGCGGATAGGAGCTTCAGCAGCGGTGTTGAAGGCATCCTGGCGCATAATAAACTTGCCGTCCTTGTCGTATACCATAACAACAATGCCTCCAACGTGGTCGTTGAAGAGATTGGCACGCTGCGTGTTGTAGTCGTAGCGGAAGTGTAGGTAAACGCCAGTATCGCAAGGCTCAAGGTCATCGTGCATCAATGAGCATGAAGCCATCAGCAATGTCATGACGAAAAGTGAGCATAAAGATTTTAGCAGTCCATGAAACATAATGTTTGCCGTTAAATGGTTAAATGAGTGTGATTATTTATTGTATATAGTGGGGTGCTGTATTCAGGTCTTGTATATCTCAATAGGAGACTGAGCGGTGAACGCCCAGCTCCCCTATCGAAAAACTATTGATTAGAGATCTATGCTCTGGCTGCGCTTAGCCCAGTCGAGAATCTTAACCTCAACGTTGATGTACTGTTCGTTCTCATCATCTGGCATATTAGGCTTAACCTCAGGAACGTCAGGATAGCCAAGACCGCTGATGCTGTTTACAGAAAGGTCGTACCAGTTGTTGCGGAGCACACCGTAACGGCCGAGATACTTGCCGTTCTCTATACCATAAGCTTCACCAGCATTCCAAGGAGTCAACTCGTTGAAGTGCTTGATACGGGCGATGTAATAAGCCTCACCGTTCAGATATGTAGAGATACCGGCTTCTTTCAAACCAAGCTTTTCATTGATTGCATCAACTACACCAGGTTTAACCTTTGACTCTCCTTCGCCTGTGAATGTAATATTCTCTGCCTCAATTTTATGCAGACCAGCCACTCCACTAATATTTGAGCCTTTAGAAAGGTCTACACTATACTTTGCCTGCTCATCAGCAGTTGTAATGTCCATAGCCTTGAGAGCAACTGTCTTAATCTGCTGCGCAAGTTTAGCTGCATCCCAGATAGCGGTGTTGTTACCAATCTTATAGAATGTTTCTGGAGCAGTAAAACCATTAGGTGTGTAAACAGCCTTAAACACAACACGTGTGGTCTGGCCCTGCTTCATATTGTCAAGGTCGAAGGTGTTCTCAAGGCAATACTGAGGATGGGCATTACCTGCCTCGCCCACAACCTTATCTTTTGTAATCATATTGAAGGCAGTCTTGCAGTTTGCCAAATCCTGATATTTAGGATCATTATAGTTAGGATCTACGCCCCAATATACACGCTTGAAGGCAGTACTTGTTTCATCATAGAAACGAGGTGTACCCCATATATCGGCAAAACCCCTAATCAAGCCACTGGTCTGATGAACTGGGAAGGTTGACTTATTGGTAACGTCAAGCTGCCAATTCTTTATTTCCACTTTGTCACCTTTGTATGTACCGGCAGCAATAGAGTAACCATCGGCTTTAAAATTCTGCATTGTAACCTTAGCCAGACCACGCTCTACGTAAACTGTAGTAGCAGCCTTTGCTTCAGCTTGCTCACGTGATGCACAGATATTGGCAACTGGTACAAGAGTTGTAGGCTCTGTTGTTGTACCGGTATACTTCGGAGCATTTGCCATAAAGATATAATCGGTTTTGGTATAAGCTGCGGTTGCATTTGCAGCATTTGCATTCCAATCAGCATATGATTCACCTGCAAGTGGCAACTTAACCTTAGAAGTAGAAGCATCCACATCATTGTTGAGTAAAACCAATGCCTGATAATTGCCACCAACTTCAACACCTGAAAGTTGTACAGTAGCAGTAGCTGCTGTTGTTACACCGTCAGTCTTAATATCCTTCCATGGGTTCATGTTTCCAAGCTGTGCGCTTGTAACAAATTTGCCGTCGTTGGTGAAGATAAGGATAGTTCCGTTCTTAACCTCATATTCCTTTGCATCGCCTTCAGCAAATGTAGGATCACCCGCTACACGTGTAGCACGTGTTGTAGGCAGATTAATCGTGAATGAAGCATAGGCAGCACCGTCCTTGTTACCCTCATTGCCATCAGGAGCAAGGTTGTCATTGCTTGAACAACCTACCAAGGCTGTAGCCATAACAGCCATTCCGAATAGATTCTTAACGTTTACCATAGTTAAAAAGTTTAATTGATTAAGTGATTATTTGATTTAGAATTTTACGTTAGCTATTCGTTCGGCATTGGCATTGGCATCTGCCGAACCTGCGGCGGCAGCCTCAGCAAACAGCTGGCGAGCCGAATTATAGTCCTTCTTCATTACAGCCAACGCACCACGTGCATTCAATGCCTCGGCAGAGTTGCCGGCATGCTGCAGATGTCGAGCGGCTGACTCCATATCGCCTCTCTGCAAATCGGCACATGCCGCATTGAGATTGGCTGTAGAATCGTTGGGGAACATACGCACGGCAATGTCGAACACCTCGTTGAACTCCGGCGAGCCTGCCTTCATGGTCTGTGCCACAAGATACATCTCCTGCAACGAAAGCTGCTGCGGACGAGTCTTGAGTATCTGCTTGGCTTCCTCTACCGAGAACGGCCTTACGGTATAGCTCACGGTATAGTCGCTGTGGCGCAGACGAGGATATATGTCGCTCATTATCACGGCATAATCCTGCGGATAGAGCTGACGGATGCGCTTGTCCTTGTCGTCGGGCGCAAGAGTGGAGTTGGAAATATCGAGTATAGCCTCCTTGTTTGCCAGCTGCGACTTGCCAACCAATCGGCTGAATCCGTTCCAGTCCTCCGGTGTGGAGTTTGAGCTGTACAGCTTGGCATCAATAGGATACAGACGGGCTACATAATTCTTAAGAGATGCAGCACGCTCACGTGCCAAACGTTCGTTGTTGGCATAAGGACCGTCGGGCGAGGCATATCCATGTATGTTTATGCCTGTAATCTCTACGTTCTTGTCGTTGCGCACAAGGTCGATGGTCTGAGTTATCTTTGCCAACTCACGTGCATTGTCGAACAAATTCTCAATAATATCGGTCTTGTTGACACGGAAGCTAAGGTAAGCCTCGCCCTTCTCGGCACGCTGCTTGCGAGCCTCGGCTACAGGACGCACAAATGTAACGGCTGGTTTCCAAGCCGCTAAATTGTCGATAGTGGCAAGCTGGAAGTTGTCGAGATTCTCCTTGTCGCCACATCCGCAAATGTCTTGTGCGGTGAGCAGATTCAATTGCTCCGACTCAAACGGACGGTTGCGTGTAATGGTCTGACTGTAGCTTACGCTCTGCTCAGTTCCGTTCTTGCGCTGTACAACCAACGGCTGCTGGCTGGCGGTAGCTATTGAAGCCAATTCGCCGCTGCGCTCCATGCGTATCTGTTTGGATCTGCCATTGATGATGATTGGTGTGAGGGCTGTCGTGTCGCCGTCGGCAACAAGCATCGGAGTGAAAACAAGTTGCTGTTCGGCCTTCAGCTTCAGGTTGTTGAGGTTGAGGTTGAACGCCACATCCACTTTGTTGCCCTCTACACGGGTCTGCAGATTGTCAATGGCTACAGCTCCGGAGGCAAGCGTCTGTGCCTTTGCTGAGCCGCACGAAGCTGCTCCAATCAGGCACGAAATGATGATATGTGTAAATGAATTCATCTTCATAATGCTGTTTAAAAAATATAAATCATACTGAGAGCTGCCTTGGTAGGTCCGACATAATTGCGGTGGTTGTCCTCCAGACACTTGGCACAGCGTCCGTACAGCTTGTACGGGCTATAGGCATAGCCCACACCTACCGACGCCTCCATGTTCCAGTGGCGCGAGAGCAGCCATTGATAGCCATAGGTGACACCGGCACCTATATACCATCCTTCATAATGGCGTCCGCGTTTTGTCTTGGGCAGTGTGCCGAATGGCAAGTCGACGTTCTTGATGTTATATTCACCGGCAAGAGCATGCACACCGAAGAAACTGCCGCCGAAGCGTTGGCAAGTCCACCAACGGTATTCGGGCTCTACGTTCCAGAAACGCACCTTCTTGCCCCCTGAGAACTCCCAAGGGTTGATAGTAGCAAACAGCTGTGCCGTCTGCTTCTCGGCTATGCCTATCTCAACGCCTGCGTTGAGCGATGTTGTAGCCCAACCCAAGAGGTTGGTCTTCAATGCCACGTCCTGCGCTGTTGCTGTGCCTGACGTTGCGAGTAGCATCATTGCCAATATGAACATCTGTTTCATCATTTCAGGCTTTTGTAAAATTATTTATATTTTGGTTTAAGTTTTATTTTCCTCTACAGCATTACATATGAATGTTTTTGTGTCTTCAGTAGCATTCTATATGAATGTTTTTGTGTCTCACGTCTATTGTCTTATTGAAAGTCTTGTGTCAATATTACGATACAAAGATATTACTATAATCAAAAGCCAGTATCGAATTATTATCAAAAACCTACTATTTTTTTGTGCAAACGTTTACACAAAACAACGCCTTACTTTTTGTTGTACAAGATATTTTCATCTAAAAAAAGGCCCTGTCCCTGTACAATATTTGCATTTCCAACCTCTCAAAACTACGAGTTGAGCGCACAAGGAAATCTTTGGCTCGAAATTCTTGAGTTTTGAACGATTTCAGCTATATTACTAATACACAACGGATTATAACGTCAGACAGTAAAATCAATAAAAAACACGAACGTAAAAATGCTTCATTTTTCTGCAAAAGGACCACTTTTGCACTCCAACTGTACTCCATTTACATTGCAACTGTACTCCATTTGCACTGTAAATGGAGTCCTTTTGAAAAGCAAAAGGACAACTAATGAAAAACAAGATGCCATCAGACCATCTAAAAAGCATAAAAATCGACCCCGGAAATCTCTGGAATCGATTTTTATTTTGTAACACTTTTTTACTACATGTACGATATTTGCATCATACGGCATGCTCCATTCTGATGCGCAAAGACAACACCGCAAAGACGGTTATCTGTAGCATTCATCATACACAGCCAATCCTTTCACAGTCAAAAGATACTTCTGGCGGGGGTGGCGGGGGGAAGAGGGATATTTCATTGTTACGAATCCGTCACTAATAGCTGGCGTAAGAGAATATTCAAGGAAGTTGGGACGGTTTTTCAGTCCAACAGCCTCCATCATTTCCTTTACACTCTTTTCATCTGTACCAATCGCAAGAATCAATCGCATAACATTTTCAGTTAGGCTCGCCTTCAAATTATTCGTACTTGTACTGGTGCTTGTATGGGTACTTGTATGGGTACTTGTATGGGTATTATCGGTATCGTTATACCCAATAAGCATATATCGGTTTTTCAACTCATGTTGCTCACCTAACATCAAATTACGGAAAAACTTAACAAGAAAGGACTTGTTTGGCTCTACACCTTTTGATGGATTACGATAGTTAGCACGCACAAGAGCATTGCGGAAGTACCATGAGTTTTCGGCAAACAAATCGTTGTTTGCCCGAAAACCAATCGACCGCAGATATTTGATAACAAACACAGCTGTAGTTCGTGTATTGCCTTCACGAAACGGATGATTCTGCCATAGTAACGTTACGAAATCAACAATGTGATTGATAATTTCATCTGTTGTCAATCCTTTATAACAGAAGTCCTTTTCCTGTTGAATGTCATATCTCAATGCCATCATAATGTCTGCTGCACGGCCATAAACAACAGTATCGCCTTGCAACACCCATTCCTTTTTGCTAATATCATACGGACGGATTTCTCCAGAATGTTTGAATACGCCATCAAACAAATGTCTGTGAATATTCAGAAACTCTAAAGCTGTAAATGAAAAGGACTGTTCACTCAACAATTTGGCGATGTTTGCAGCCACACGGTCGGCCTCCTCCTTCTCTGCATCGTCATTATCATGTGTCGTCTTATTAACATAATATGACTTCAACTGCTGTCGCACATCATCAATGGTAATGTCGCCCTCAATATGCTTGACAGCAGCTTCTTTCAGATAATCAGACACCTTCAGTCCATCCACATCTTGCAGACCAATAGCCGTGCGCCATAAAGAAGCCCTCTCACGTTTATGCGGTTCAGCCAAACGCTCGTATGCTTCAAAGTCGAGGTATAGTTGTTTGTTATTATTAGTCATTCTCGTAAATCATTAGATTTTCCACATTAAAAACAAAAAGCAATCACACAATTGAAGAATTGGCCTGACAGATGATTTGCTATTATTTTTCATTTCTCATACCCCTCATAATAATAGCTCTGCTCAATCCCCTTGAATATCACTTCGCGGTTCTCCGTGTCAGAAGTGAGGTTCTGCGAGAGGAGATAGCGCAGTTCGAGATCGTTGATTGGTGAGCGTTCCATTGCCGAGAGGTACTGGTCTTTGTCCACATACTGCCAATTGACCACCTTGCCAAGTGAACGTTTAAGCATCATGTCGAGCCAGATGCGCGTAGAGCGCCCGTTGCCTTCCATGAAAGGATGGCACACGTTCATCTCTACATACTTCTCTATGATATGCTCAAATGTGTCTTCCGGCATTTTCTCTACAGCAGCGAGTGCAGCTTCAAGATATAGCGAATTGACAAAACGGAAACCACCCTTGGCTATATTCTTGTCACGAACGACACCGGCAAATGGGTATAGGTCGTTGAACAGATAGCGGTGTATCTGCTGAAGCCCCATAGTTGTACCTACAGGCATACGGTCGATATCACCCGACTCAAAGAGGCGGTGAGCATTCACTAACGAACGTTCGTCTATTTCCTTTGTTGTCATAATTACATTAATCTTATTTGTTTCTGCATCTACAAAGATAAACACAATCTTTGACAATCACGAATGATTATGGGGGATAATGTTGTATTAGCTATGCAAATAGAAATGACACTTTGTGGCTTTTTCTTTATAAGATTTGCCACAAAGTGTCATCATTATTGTTGTACAATCACAGATAACCACTATAATGTGTATCCTAACGTCAGATGATAGCTATTATTCTTGAAATTAAACTGAGAAGATTTGTCAATGAAACCACGAGAATAGCCTAATGTTACAGCATAACGATTGGCATAAACAAACTTTCCTTCAATTAAGCCTCCAATGTCCCATCGCTTATAACCTTCTAGACGATTGCTATTATGTTGATAGTTATTAAAGCTATTCCATTTGAAGCTATTGCCCGACTTTCCATCTGTGCTCTCTGTTACATTCTCCTTAATGGCTGCCATGGAAAATCTTCCATATGCACCAACCGAAGGCATGAAATGCAACTTTTCACCCAAAGTGAAATCATATCCAAACTTGAGTGGAATCTGGATTGAGACTTCTCTTGAATTTACTGAAGGGAATGCAGTCGTAAGTCCCCCGTTAGAAAGATAATCAGACATGGCGGTGTAGCCACCTGCCGTCATCAAAAAATCAAATCCCGAGGAATATACAAAGTTCTTGCTTGTTTCATAGGATACCCCAACACCTACACTAGCACCCATTTTCATTTTTTGATCTTGGGCAGCATAGGATTTTCCACCTACAAAACCTGACAAGTTTGCACCAGTATGTACATCTACTTTAACTCCCTGTTGCGCCATGCTGCACAAAGGAAAAAGACTTGCCGTGATAAGCAATGCTAAAATATCTTTCTTCATAGTCTTATGAATTTACTGTATGTCTATTTTTACAATTTGCGCTTTGCTTTCCAAGCATTTAGGTATGACATAATTACCAACTTTTTCAGTTATGTCATTTCCATCTTTGTCATGCTCGGAAGTCAAGTCAGACCATACATGGAATTCTCCAGTAAACTTTGCAGCGGTCAGCCTCTTGCCTAAAATGATGTCAAAACCTTTCTTTACGGCCTTTTCGTTATTGAAGATATATCTAGGAAGTCTATCGACAATGATTTCCTGTCCATATTTGCCTTGTCCGAGATAAACAAAATTGTTGTCAAGATAGGAATCAAAGAAATATTGGCGGTGTGGGTCATTTTTCCACCCATACCACATATGTTTCTTTGCATGCATCTTTACTCGAAGATAATATCCTTGGGCATATGCTTCAAAATATATCTTCCTGTTGTTACTTGGTCTAAATTCCACTTTGTTAGTACCAGCCACAGTTCCTTCCTGTGATAGTGCTTTCTGAGTAGGGACAGATGAAAGGGTTGGATAAATTGCAGAATTTACACTAATTTTTCTGACCTCATTGCCAACGACAAAATAGCCCTCCTTGTTCGCAATATATGATTCTGGTAATTCTGAATTAGGTACATACAGTGATACATCAGAATTGTCCAAAACATCAGCTACCAACAGCCCTTCATATTTCTTTTTATACTCTGAGTATTTGGCGTTGAAATCTGATAATGATGTAGCCTCATTACCTATCTTCTCAAGTTCTTCATCTGCATCATCTGCTAAATCATAAAGATTCTTGACACCATACTTGCTAATGGTTTCGGCTCTTGCGAAACTAGACTTATTAAGTAAGTCGTTCTTAAACTTTAAGAAACTAGCCTCTGAATCAAATTTCAGTGCAAGTTCTCCATTACCCAATGTTCGTGTACCTTGTACAACATTTCCGTTGGATACTTCAACAACTTCAATGCCATTTTTGTCTGTTGTTGAATCTGAAGTTGTACTTAAGCTATCATCATCTGTACATGAGAACAGGAGTGAAGCTGTACACATTGCTAAAATTAAATTTTTCATTTACCTATTTTTGATTAAACCTAAATTTTTCAAGTGCAAAATTATTAAGTTATTTCAGACCGTGCAGGTCCAATCATCATAAGACGGAGAAATTGGGGCATGAATCCCTATAAATCGCTGAGGAACCTTATCCTACTACCCAATGATTGATTTATAGACGAAAATAGCGGATTCATGGGCGATTTTTCATCATTCATAGCG
>ERZ1031449.82-NODE-82-length-22198-cov-7.647835_pt1 | contig 22198 bp, 13 predicted proteins | sample MGYA00516705_ERZ1031449 | MGnify/ENA primary metagenome ERZ1031449 (study PRJEB33719, sample SAMN04261152) | wastewater metagenome | biome: rural village; feature: human; material: feces | host: Homo sapiens | place: El Salvador | collected 2013-01-14 ... | reverse complement strand
ACATTCTTGCGCTCCGTGGGTGCTCAGGCGCTTCGCGGAGTATGAAACATTAATTCTTCTCCGCGCGAAGCGCGTATTAATGATAATTAATGGGCCATTAATGGAAATAAATGTTTAAAAAAATGCGCGAAGCGCAAAAAAAATATTGTTCTTTTATACACATGGTTAGCTGCTATCTAAGCTTGTAACTATCTGATGGAACACTTGCTGTTCATTTGTGAAAGTTTCGTTAATATCAAAAATCAGAGGGTCATGCTGTTGGGGTTAAGGCTTGCTGACGCCTCACCCCTTTATTCCTCTCCGATGATATAATCGATGGCATCGATAAGAATCTTGTCCTTGTCTTGCTCCTCTTTTGTGAGGTCGTCGAAGGGCACGATGTCGGCATGTAGGAACCGCTTCTTGTCGGTCTGTGGGGCGGGCGCAAAGCCCATGATAAGCTCCGACATCATCCAGCGGCGGTGCTCAGCCTCATAGATGGGTCGGCGGTCGCCGTTGAGGTCGAAGCACTGTCGGCGCAGGGGCATGGCGTTGGCACAGAAGATACTCGAGTATTTGTCGGCCTCGCTGATGGTGAACCATGCCTCCTCTGCCGATGGCAGTTTCTTCTCGGCATAAGCACAATGGTAGATGTAGTTGACGCGCTGTCCGCGCAGCGAGCGGCGTGCGAAGAGCGGGTCGTCGATGGTGCCGTCTGTCTGTCCGAAGATCTCGATATGTCCGAACATGCCGGTGGCGTTGGCCCTGTCGATGAGCTTGTTTTCATGCGTCATGCTCACCGCCACCTTTGCCAGCGGGTAGACCTTACGCGGCAGATGGAGCACAGCGTTCACCGCGCGGTCGGCATTGTCGTGACACACAATGATGCGCGTTGCCTTATCTGTCTGTTCCTCCATGATGCGTCGTGCCAGAGGTGCGTGCTCGTCGGCATCGACAAACTGCCACTCCACGTCGATGAAGTCGTCGTCTTGAGGTAGCGAGTCGGTCACCGTGCCGTCGTTGCTGACGAAGGTGGTGTGGGAGAGTGCGAAGAGAGCTGGCCGTGATGCCATGAGGTGGTCGCGCCATTGCTCCATGTCTTTGGCAATGAACGTTATGCGTGTGCGCGTGCCGCGCTCTGTGTAGTTGGCATAATGGCAGATGTGTGCTGCTGTGTAAGCCACGGCTTGAGCCATGGGTCCTGTGCCGATGATTATGAAATGGGCCTTGCTGCTGTCGCCTTGCTTTATGACGGGTGTGAAGGCGCGGTGGGTGTCGACGAGCAACTGCTCCGCCATATACTCGTAGTCGTTTATGGTGTCGACAAGCAGCAGTCGGCCCATAGGCTTCGTCTTAAGATATTGGAACACCTCGGTAGAGGCATAGTCGCGTAACGTCAGGAAGCAGCGAATGTTGTGATTAGCCTGTTGCGATGCCTCCGTGAGGATGTCGAGACATTGCAGGCTGCGGTTGTCGTGGTCGCTCTCGTTTTCCTCACCTATTATATATATATCGCTTTTGCGTGGTCCGGTCGAGCTGACAGCACGTCGGCTTCGGTGTCGCGCCGGCCCTTGTAGAAGATGAACGTCAGGTCGTCGCTCAGCTCCGGCTTCTCCGTTGCCATGACCACCGCCGTGTCGCCCTGTTCGTTTATCGCTCTCACGATGGCCTCCACTCGGCGGTCGGCACCGAACACGAGCACATGGTTCCTCAGTTTGTAGCGTCGCTCACCGTTTTGTGCCGCCTCGCGTATGTTTTCGAAGAGGTTGGAGAACACGCTCACGAGCAGAGCGGAGAAGAGGAAGATGCTCAGCAGGGCGATGATGAGGCGGAAGAAGTCGTGATGTCCCGTAACGCCGCCGAAGCAGCCCGGGTCGAGGAAGATCGCCACCACCGTCTGCCATTTTACCTCGGCATCGTCATAAACAAAATAGGCCATGATGAGAGCCACGCCAAGGCACAGGGCCGACACGCCCATGAGCCACACCAGCTGCATGCCGTTGCTTTTTGCCAACAGTTGGTCTATCTTACGTTTTATTGTCATGATGCAAATGTTTTTGTGGATAATTGGTTTTTGTGCAAAAATAAGCAATAGATTTGGCATTTGCAACATTTATGCGGTCGTTCTTCACATTTACATCATGCATTCTTCATTTTTCACATCACACGTTCTTCTTTTTTCATCAAGCCTAAGCTCTCTCACGGCCAATAATTGCGGTCGAGCACCTGGTTCCCGTTGTTCAAAGAGGTGGTGTCGACCTTTGTCGTGTTTGGTCTTAAGGTGTCGTGTGTTGCAGCATCGCTGCGGTTGAAGAGCGTTGAGCCGATGAACAACAGCAGCACGACGGCGGCAACAGACAGCAACGCCGTCAAGAGACGCCACGGCAGACGCGCCACCGACAAGAGCGCCCGCACCTGAGATATGTTTGACGGGCGGCTGTCGACGTCGGCACAGGCACAATCGGCTGCTATGCGTGCCAGCGTGCGGCTGTGTGTGGCGTTGGCCATGTCCTCGATCACCTTTCCTAACGAATAGATGTCTGAGCGGGCATCGGCTTTGCCTTCGTTCTTGAGCTGTTCAGGCGCAATGTATCCACATGTGCCGGCTGGCGCTTTGAGCACACAGAACGCGTCGCTGTCGGACAGACTGAAGTCGATGAGCCTCACGTCCTTGCCTTTGTGTGTGATCATGATGTTGGCGGGCTTCAGGTCGCGGTGTATAATCTGCTTGTCGTGCATATACTCTAACGCGTCGAGCAGCTGGTTCACAATCTTTATAGCCAATTTGGCAGACAGAGCACCGCGCTTGATGAGCGTGTACAAGGTGTCGCCATCGACATAATCCATGACGATGGTGTCGCCCAACCCCTTTACTTGCTCCATGCCTATGGTGCGGCAGATGAAAGGGTGGTCGAGCTGCAGACCTATCTCAAACTCCTTCTGCAAGGCCTGGCGGTAGATGGGGGTGAGAGCATAATCGGTCTTCAGACATTTCAGCATGAAGCGTTTGCCGTAGCGTATGGCTGTGAACAGGCGTGCCGGTCCCGAATTGGAGACATAACACTCTTGCAGATTGCTGAACCCGTTGTCCATGCAAGCTGCTGCCGATGTCATCTCGCTACTTATGTCTTTGATGAATCCCGAAGAAGAGTTGTCTGATTCGTTCATAATGTTGTTGTTTTTAGGCGATGTTCAAAAAAACAGGCAATGCTCAAATGCCGCTTCTGCCAAAGCTTAAATGCCGCTTCTGCCAATGTTTAAATGCTGCTTCTGCCAAATCTCAAACGTAGAGTTTTCTCACAATGGTCAGTCCGCCGTTGCGACCTGCCACGAAGGGCGGTGTGCGTTCCCCGTCGCGTTCAATGTAGGCGAGGTAAAGCGGCTGTCCGTGTATGAAACAGCCAGTTGTGAAGATGTCGTCCACATTAAGCTTGCTGTTCTGCGTCTCTATGACGCGGAAGATGCTGTTGCCGTTGTAGACAAGGCGCAGCAGACGGTTTGGCGCCCATCCTATCTCTACAACGTCGCCTGTTGTCAGATCGTTGCTCACCAGCTGGTTGGCATCGAAGAATGACGAGTTGTAACGTGTGCTCTTCTTCAGCCATGTCACGAACGAGGCATAGTCTTTATGTCCCAAGTAGGAGGCGAGGGCGTTGAGCGTCACGACGCGTGGTTTATGACTGTCGCCCACATATCCATAAAGGCGTTTGAGCGTTGATGACGACACGTTGATGTCGTTCTTTCGTTGCAGAAAGAGCGAGAACTCGTCGAAGTCGGTCGTTGTCGACAACTTCTTTCCATATTTTTCTTCTATGAGCTTTTTCAGCTCCTCAATCTCAGGCGTGTTCATAATTTGTTAGATTCCAAACCGTTGAGGTGTAAAACTAAACTTTTTGCAAAAGTAAGAAACAAATATTATTATAGCAAGTTCATAATGGTTCACAAATGAAAAATAAAAAAGCTCCCCGCACCGTGCCTTGTGAGCATGTGCGGGGAGCTTGTGTGTGTTTATGCTGATTTTGAAATCTACAAATCAGAGTTGTTGTCAGCAAGCGTCAGGCTTAGTCCTCGTTGTGACGCTGCTCGCCGCGGGGACGACGGTCGCCACGGGGACGGCGCTCACCACGGTCGCCGCGCTCACCGCGCTCGCCACGGGGACGGCGCTCGCGCTCAACGTAACCCTCGGGCTTCTCAAGAAGCACGCGGTGTGAGAGCTTATACTTGCCTGTCTTCGGGTCAATCTCCATGAGCTTAACCTTGATCTTGTCGCCTTCCTTGATGCCGGCTTCCTCTACAGTCTCCAGACGCTTCCAGTCGATCTCAGAGATGTGGAGCAGACCGTCCTTGCCAGGCATGATCTCTACGAAGCAGCCGTAAGGCATGATTGAGCGAACGGTACCCTCGTACACCTCGCCCACCTCGGGAATGGCAACGATAGCCTTGATCTTGCCAAGGGCAGCGTCGATGGCGTCCTTGTTGGGAGCTGATACCTGCACCTTGCCCACGCCGTCGGTTTCGTCGATGGTGATGGTAGCGCCGGTTTCCTCCTGCATCTGCTGGATGATCTTTCCGCCAGGACCAATGACAGCACCGATAAACTCCTTAGGAATCTCGATCTGAACGATGCGGGGAACCTGAGGCTTGAGCTCTGCACGAGGCTCAGCGATGGTGTCGGTGATGCATTTGAGAATGTGCTCGCGTCCAGCCTTTGCCTGCATGAGAGCCTTCTCCAGGATCTCGAAGCTCAGACCGTCGCACTTGATGTCCATCTGTGTTGCTGTCAAGCCGTCGCGGGTACCGGTGGTCTTGAAGTCCATATCGCCCAGGTGGTCCTCGTCGCCAAGGATGTCGCTAAGCACAGCATACTTCTCCTCGCCGGGGTTCTTGATCAGACCCATAGCGATGCCGCTGACGGGCTTCTTCATAGGTACACCAGCGTCCATGAGGGCGAGTGTGCCGGCACATACGGTAGCCATTGATGAAGAGCCGTTCGACTCAAGGATCTGGCTCACCAGACGCACGGTGTAGGGGAAATCTTCAGGAATCTGTCCCTTCAGACCGCGCCATGCCAGGTGGCCGTGACCGATCTCACGACGGCCTACGCCGCGCTGAGCCTTAGCCTCGCCTGTGCAGAACGGAGGAAAATTGTAGTGGAGGAGGAAACGCTGGTAGCCGCGCTCGAGCACGTCGTCAACGAGCTTCTCGTCCATCTTTGTGCCGAGCGTACAGGTAGAGAGGCTCTGTGTCTCGCCACGGGTGAAGATGGCGCTTCCGTGAGGCATGGGCAGCGGAGAAACCTCGCACCAGATAGGACGGATCTCGTCGGTCTTGCGGCCATCGAGACGAATGCCCTCGTCGAGGATGCAACGGCGCATGGCGTCACGCATAACGTCGTGATAGTAGCGCTCCATCTCTGCATGCTTCTCCTCCAGGTCGTCCTCGCTGAGGTCGGTGTGTGCGGCATCGTATGCCTCCTGGAAGTCGGCAAGGATCTTGTCGAAAGCCTCCTGGCGTGCCTGCTTCTCAAGAGCCTGCTTTGTCACGTCGTAAGCCTTGGGATAAAGCTCGGTGTTCATCTGCTGGCGCAGGTCCTCGTCGTTCACCTCATGGCAATACTCGCGCTTAACGTCGGTGCCAAGCTCCTTTGAAAGCTCTGTCTGGAGCTCACACATGGGCTTGATAGCTGCCATGGCAGCCTTCAGAGCACCGATCATGTCCTGCTCGCTCACCTCCTTCATCTCGCCTTCCACCATCATGATGTTCTCGGCAGAAGCACCTACCATGATGTCCATGTCGGCGTCTTTCATCTGCTCGAAGGTCGGGTTGATGACATATTCGCCATTGATGCGTGCTACGCGCACCTCAGAGATGGGGCATTCGAAGGGGATATCTGAACAAGCCATAGCGGCTGAAGCTGCAAATCCTGCAAGAGCATCGGGCTGGTCAACGCCGTCGGCGCTGAGGAGCATGATGTTCACATAAACCTCGGCATGGTAGTTTGAGGGGAACAGCGGACGGAGCACACGGTCTACGAGACGAGATGTGAGGATCTCGTTGTCGCCTGACTTGCCTTCACGCTTTGTGAATCCACCGGGGAAACGTCCAGCTGCTGAATACTGCTCTTTGTAGTCTACCTGCAAAGGCATAAAATCGGTTCCGGGAACTGCATCTTTTGCGGCACAAACAGTGGCGAGAAGTACGGTGTTGCCCATACGCAGTACAACACTTCCGTCAGCCTGCTTTGCCACTTTCCCGGTCTCAATGCTGATGGTTCTTCCATCAGGCAAAGAAACTGTCTTTGTAATTACGTTCATCTAAAATAACATCTAAAATAAATAATGCGACAAAGTTACTCATTTTAAAGAATATAAAAGAACTTTAACGCGGAAATTTATTGGGTTGGGTGGTTAATAAAATATAATGTGCCGATGTGTTCGGGCTTTATGTTGTTTTGCCTCCTTGTTTGCGCTGTTTTTACCTGCTTAATTGGTGGCTTTATACCATGCCGTCTCGCTTAATCTGTCTGCCATGTGGTTGAGGCTACCCTGTGAGGTGTTCAAGCCCGAATAGTGCTTTATGTCGACGGGTGCGTCCTTCAATGTCGTGAAATATTGGTCGGTGTGGCCCTTGTAAGGCACCGTCTTTTCGAGCTGTTCGGCAAAGGCAGCGGTCAGCACGGTGCCAGCGTCTTTTAGCGACATGAGGTGTCCGAGGTCGTAGAAGAGGGTAGGGCTGTAGCCGTCCAAGATCTGCACGCCGTTGGGGACAAGCTGTTCTGCGTCAGCCGCGTTGATCTGTTGTGCAATGGCAGCCAAGGCATCGAGCTGTGTGCAGTCGGTCACAGCCACGGTTCCGTAGGGCAGATTATAAGACGAGTAGAAGCTTATGAAGCTGTCGACAATGCCCTTGTAGTTGGGTGTTCCGAGCAGATGCTTGCCCATGGTGATGTAGGGGAAGCCGTAGCTTAACACCTCTGTCGGACTGGCTATGAGATAATGGGTTACGTCTTTCAGCTCGTATGCCACTTCCACCGACGACATGTAACAGGCATCGAAGAGAATATACTCGGTGTGGAAGCCGGCGTCGGCCATGGCGTCTGCCAGGTCGGTGGTCTCTATCTGCGTTTCGGGGTATGTTCCGCCAATGAAGCGCGTGGTCACGGGGCCTTGAACCTCAAAGTGCATGAGGTCGTTGGGCTCCCCTTCCTTATCTATCTTTTCTTCCTTATATAGGTTATCTCCTTCATCTATCCTTTCTTGTGAGCCAAGTTTTTTCCGTGCGTTTCGTTGTCCTTGTACGGGCACCCATGCCAGTCCGTGGCAACCCACCACCATGCCGTAGCGCGAGGCGGGAGCCAGCGTCATGACTTCAGAAAAGAGCGATGTCAGCCATTGGCGCGATGTGAACGGTCGGTCGCTGTAGCGTCGCAGCGTGTCGGTGAGGCATCGTCCGTTCTGCTTTTTCAGTTCGAAGAGCACCGCCTCGCGCTCCGATGTTGCCATGAACACCATGATGCGCTCGTCTTTCATAGAACGTTGAGCCACAACCGTCTGCATGTCTTCTACCGTTCGTCTGAAATCGGAAAGCAGACTGTTGCTCCATGGGAAGAACATAAACACCGTCTGCCCCACAGGCGTTACAGGCACGTCGGGTCCGTCAGGGCTGTCGCCGTTTGAGCACGACACCCCGACCACAATAAAAAGCGTTGCTATGATGAAATCACAAATTTTCTTTATTTGCATGGATGTTTAGGATTTAAAGCCCCACCCCCGCTGTAGGAATGTTGATTTTTGAATTTTGAATGTTGAATTGTCGGCTTTCAGCCGATGTTGAATTTTCGAATTTTGATTTTCCCTTTTTCCTTTTTCCTTTTTCCTTTTTCCTTTTTTCTTTTTTCTTTTTTCTTTTTCCCTTAAATAGTCAGGGCTATTGAATTCTTCACTCTTCACTCTTCACTCTTCCCTTTTCAAGGCGCCAGCCTTTTGGCCTTTAAAATCTCTTCCTCAACTATTCTCTTGAACTGTGCCCATATCACGTCACCTCTATAATAGATTCTGCGGTTCTTAGGCACATGCACGCGGCAGGTGGAGAAGATGTTATTGCCTGACGAGGCAAACGTGTTGTTTGAGCAGTAGGGCGGCGTTGGGGCAGAGATGTAGAGGTTGGTGATCGGACAGCCGTCGAACACATAGTCGCCCAACATTTCGGTGTTCTTGCCAAGATGCACCGTGGTGAGGTCAGCACATTTCTGGAACAGTCCTGTTGGTATCTGCTTGACGGTAGAGGGTAGCGACACCTCCTTCACGCTGCTGTTATAGAACGCATACTTGCCTATAGATGTCAGGCCGTCGGCAAAATGGAACGTCTCTATCCGGCAGTTGCGGAACGCATAGTCGCCCACCGTCGTGACCGTCGAGGGCAGCGTGTACTCACCTTCCTTGCCCATGGGGAACCACAGAATGCTCTTGCCGTCGCCACTGAGCAGCACGCCGTCCTTACTGCTGTAATGGCTGTTGCCAGCCTGCACGTTGATCTCGGTTAAGGCGGTGCATCCCGCCGATGTCTCAATGCTTTCCACCAACGTAGGCACCTCAATGGTGTGTAGCGAAGAGCAGTTTCTGAAGGCATCGGCCTCTATCTTTGTTGTCTGCAACGGCAGCACAATGCGCTTCAGCTTCTCGCATGAGGCAAGCATGGCTTTGCCCACCACGTTGGTCTGTGTGAAGTGGCCCTCGGCATACGCCTTGCCGCCTTCCGCAATCTGCGCTCCCGACAGGTCAATGTCTGACAGCTGTCCTGCGGTGGCTTTGCCTTCGTTGTCGCATCCTGCCATGTCGCGCAGCGTGCGCAGGTCATCGCCGTTCAAGAACCCCGCAATAGACAAGGTGGTGAATCTGTACTTGTCGTCGCCAACAAGTTCGGTCAGCTGTCCCGCATCGTTTATTATTGATGTCGATGTTGTGACGAAGGAAACTGCTTCGCCCACATCCTCGCCGTTCTTGTTTGCAGCAAAGGGACGTATGCTGTAAGCCACTTCGGGCTGCAATCCGCCTATGCGCAGACGGAACATGCCGTTGTCGTCGGCATCGCCGGTCTGCACCAGCTTGATGGTGTTGCCGGAGCCGGTGCTTGTTGTTGCGTCGCCCATTGTTCCCCCGTCTTGTCGTGACAGGTAGCATCCGCTTTCCGTTATGGGGTCGCCGCCTGTTTCGCTGATGCTGTAGCTCACGATGGCGCTCAGCGGACTGATGCCCAGCACCGTCACCTCGCCCGCCGTCGGTTTCGCGTTGGGCTGTGTGGTAAAGCTCAGCTGTTCGCCTGACAGCACAATGTTGCCGCTGCCGCCCTGTAGCTTATAATAATAGGTGGTGCTGGGCGTCAGTTGGCTCAGACGATAGACCACAGTCCCGTCGGGCTTGCCCCCGTTGTTGTCGGCAGGGGTCAGCACCGCTGTCTTTTGGCTCATGGACGGATCATCTCCGTAGCAGAACCACAGTTGGGGCATTTCCGTAGACCCCGTGGTGTGACATTGCCCCACCATCGTTGCCTCGTTGCGCGTAATGTCAATGGCCTCCAAGGTCTGGAGCTGAGGCTCAAAGTTGTCGGGCTTGTCGCTGCTGCACGATGCCAGGCCCAGCACGCACAGCACAGCCGTGAGAGCCGCCCCCAGCCATGTTCTTATATTTTCAATGTTGCCTGTCTTCATCATCCTACCGCTGTTTATAAGGTTTCATCACCACCTTGGCCTTGCCCAAGCGTATGCCCACGCCTATGCAGCCTTGCCATTGCTTGCCGCCGATGGTCAGGGCCGAGGCACTGATGCTCAGCTTGCCTATTGTCGCTATCACGCCCAGCTCGCCGCTCACCCCTTTGTGTGACAGACTTTCGTTGCGCAGCCAACCGCCACCTTCACTGTCGGTCAGTTGCCATGCTGTGGTCTTGCGTGCATAGCCCACGCCCTCGAAGATGTCGATGTGGTTGCCCACGCGGTGTATCAGGCCCGCCGTCATGCTATAGGCGGCGTTCTGCGTGCGTCCTGTAAAATAAGGTTTGCGCGAACCGTCGGTCAGCGTGCCGTCGCGCAGGCAGCTGCCCGTGGTGCTTTGTGCCGAATGTAGGTTGGTGCTTACATGCAGGTAGGCGCCCACCTTACGCATCACGGCCAGCATCACGCCCCATGAGGGGCCGTCGGTGTGTAGCGAGGCGGTGAGCAGGGCATAGCCATGCACCGGCACCACGCGACGTTGTGGCACCACCTTCACCGTGTCCACCACCGTTTGCGTGTACACTATCGTGTCGTGCTTCTCCACAACGGTTGCCAGAGGTGTGCGCAGACGCAGCTCGTAGGTCATGCGGCTCTCCAGCTTCATGCCCAGCTGCCAGTTGCGCAGCACGCCCCATTTCGGATGCTTTATGGTTATCTGCTTCGTGCCTTTAGGCAGATAGAGCCATATCTCGCCCACCTGGTCGCTACGTTTCACGATGCCGAGGGGCGAGGAGAATGCAAAGTCGGATGGTCCAACAACCTTTATAAGGGCGCATGCCTCGCCGTTAAGGTCGCGCACGGCATCGATGAACGCGCTCACGTCGGTGGGCAGTTTGCGGAAACTCTCCACCGTGAAGGTGCTGTCTGCCGGTGTTGCGGCACGCAACGTTTCGCACGGCATGGCGCAGAGGCACATAATCATGATGATGAGCCTGTGCAGAGCCGTTGTCGGACGTTCTGTCCTGTTCTGTCCCCAGTTTGTTTTCATATCTTTCATTCAAGATTAAAATCGGAAATGTCGATCACGCCGTCGCTCCCCTCCACCGTGGCCGACGGTTGCCATGTGCGCACATGGATGAGCGGCATGGAGGCGTTGCGGAAGTCCCACAGCAGGAACAGGTATCCGTCGTCGGCATAGCGGTCGCTGTGGTAGCGTTGGCGCAAGGACACGCCATAGATGCCGTCCTTCGTTGGATGTCGCATGATGTGGAAGTCGGAGAAGCGCACGTCGACCTGCCTGTTTGCAGCAAACACCTTGGTTAGGCGGGCCAGATAGTCGCGCTTGGTGTGGAGGGCGTAGCTCACGCGGCTGTCTGCCGACACGCGCCCCGTCTCCTTCGACGTCTTCACCACGTTGCCGACAATTATCAGGGCATTGTCGCTGAACACCTGACGCAGGAAGTCGATGTCCTTGGAGGTGTATGCCGTGCGCAGATGCTCACAGTAGTTGAGAATCTGTCGTCTGCTCGCGGCATCGGTCTCGGTGAGATGTCCCTTCAAAATTTTTGCTGCCTCGGCGTAGAACGGACTGCCTTTCGCCATCCTTCTTATGTCGGCAGCAGGCAAGGGCTGGCCTCCATGCGCCCCGGTGTGGGCAGCCGACAATGACGGCGATGTGCCCGCTTGCGTGCTTGCCCCGTTGCCCGCGGCTCCTCCTTGCGCGTTGTCCATGCTTGCCGCACGGTCTTCAGGCACGGCACCCATTCCTGTCTTTACGTCATCAGCCTTATTTTCGAAGGTCACCATGCCATGACTGTCAATGAATCCTTCGCGTCCTGTTGCCACCTCGCGGAACGCCAGACGACCCTCGCGGAAGCGCGTGTCCAAGAGGCATCCGCGCAGCGGTATGCGGAACAGAATGTTGCCGTCGGCATCCTCCACCATCCATTGGCGTTCGCCCTGTGGTGTGGTCTGCTCCACCAACTGCATGCCTTCGCTCACGCCGTAGCTCGTTTCTGAGGCAACGTTCTTATAACCTCCAAAGGGCAGCAGCCGTAAAGCCACTGCCCAGATGGAGAGAATCAGCACAAGGGCTGACAATATGTAAATTCTTTTCTTCATTCAATGTCTGTTAAACAGGGGCTAAGCGTTATGCCTCAAGAAGGCCGATATGAGCCTGAAGAAGGCTTGATATAAGCTTCAAGAAGGTTTGCTATGAGCTTCAAGAAGGCTTGATATAAGCTTCAAGAAGGCTTGATATAAGCTTCAAGAAGGCTTGCTATGATCCTTAAGAAGGCATAACGTTAGCCACCTGTTTATTTCCAGTTTTCAACCTCGCCGCCAATTTCAATCTTTATCTTGTCGGGATTGTTGGTTATGACGAGGTTTACGAGATGCTCTACGCCGGGCTTGAACACAAACTTGCTCTCATACATGTAGCTCACGCCCTTCATCACCACCTCTACAAGCGGCTGGCGGTTTTCTACACGCTGCGGCACGACGATGGCCGAGTAGGAGTAGGCTCCTTCCTGTTGCGCCTTTATGGTTTGGCGCGTGCCTTTGACATAGCGTGTTGCCACGCCTGCCTGAAGGTCTACGGTGGCCGTCGGCACGGTGTTGTGGATGTAGACATCTGCTGTTGCTGGCATCTCGCCCTCAAAGTCCTCGCCCTTAATGAGCCTTATCTTTATCTTGCTCATTATGTGCTTGAAGGTAAGGTTGATTGGCGATGCCGATGCCTTTATGCCCTTGGTGGTGGCAAAGAGCAGGTCGCTGGCCTCGTAGCCGCCGGGCGTTGTTCCTATTTTTGCCGTGCTCTGGTCAGTGGCCACACTGAAGGGCTGGTCGTCGATGCTGCTCACACCCTGCATGTAGGGATAGTAGGCATAGGCGTTGTAGGTGCCGTCGTCCCAATAGAGCGTTCGTGCGGCGGTCCAACTGCTGCCGTTGTGGGTCAGCGCCTCGTTGTTCACCAGGTTGCCGCCTATCTCCAGCGGTGCGTCGGCTTGTGCCACATACAGGCCTATGCGGTCGCCGTTCTCAAAGTCGGTTGCTGTGGCACGCGTCTGGCTTGGGTGCGTCACCGTGAATGTCATGGGCGTGTGCCTGGCATCCTTATATTGCTGTTCGCCGTCGTCGGAACAGGCCACCAAGCCCAGCAGGGCAAGAGCCAGACCGAAGCAGCTTATCTTGTGTCTGTTCATCTGTTCATGCTTTTGCAAAATTACACATTTTTGTCGAATATCTCCACTCTTAGCGATGCTTCCTTACCTTTGACATGTTCAGCGGGTTGCCTCTGTGTATCACGGGCGCGTGCTGGTGCATGCCGCTGTTTACGTTGCCCACGCTGCCGCTCCTGCCTGTGCTGCGTGTCACGTTGCCAGCCTCGCGCTTGTCGTTCTTCACAAAATCTTCAAACGAGTAGGTCTCGCCAGCATAGCGCTTGATGCGTTTCACGATGCTCTCGCGGCTGATGGTGCTGTAATAAGGAATGTTGTTGTTCATGCACGAGTTTTGCTCTGAGCGGAACACGCCACGGCTGTGCATATAGCCACCTTCGTATATATCGACAAGGTCGCTGTAGCGTGGGTCGAAGATGAGGTGGCTCCAGGGCACGCTCTGCATCTTGCCCGTGAAAGAGAGGTTTTCGTACCAGCCAAGACGCTTGTGCATGTTGAAAGCATCCCCGTGGTCGCAGCCATCTGTGCAATGGCAGTTGTCTATAAAGGCGTTGTGGTAGATATACTCGTCGCCCAACTTGCCGAAGCCGTGGCCGCCCGCCTCGTGCTGCACCACGCCACGCGAATCGAGCGGATAGCTATAGGTGCTGAGCGGACAGAAGGCTATGGCCGCACCGCTGGTCCACATCTGCGTCATGCCGCCATACTCGGTGGTGTTGGGCACCATGATGATGAGCGTTTGGTTCAGGTTTTCCTTGGTCACCGTGGGTGCGTTAAGGGCGTAGGCAAATATCTCGTCATAGTCGGCCTTCAGCTTCACCCCACCCGTAAAGGTGGTGTTGAAGCGGTTGTAGCGTATGGTGTTCAGCGTGCCCACGCCGCTTTCGGTAGAGAGGGGGAAGGCCGTGTAAACATTAAAGTAGCCACGGTAGGTGGTGTAAGGCTCCAGACCGAAGAAATACTCCATTTCTTGCTTCATGGTCTTGAGATAGCTGCCATCGGCAATGCTCTTTGCGTCGTAGCCATCGCCCAGCAGCACAATGTTGATGCCGCCTTTCTTGCCCTTCGTGGCCTTCTGCAGGGTGAGCCATTGGTCTTCGCCATACGCGTAGCCATACTGGCTTACGCGGCACTCATGGGTGTAGTCTTCATCTTTCAAGCGGAACACCACCTTGCCCTCACGGCTGGATCCGTTTTTGGCCATGGCATTGATGGTGAGCGTAACCTTTGTCTTCTTGTTGCCGCTCGCGGGCGACACCTCGCACCAGTCGGGCTTGCTGGCCACCTCCCATTCGCCCTCGGCATCAATAATAAGGCTCTTCTTATGCTCCGTGGCCAAGGCACAGGCTACAGACGGGCGGCACACCAACTCGTGGTGGGCGGCTATGCGCTTGAAATCGTTCCACCCTACAGCCGTCTGATATTGTGCCACGGCCGATTCGGGCACCTCTACCGTGAAGTTGTCTTTCGGCACACCGTCAAAGGCTCTGCTCTTTACATAGGCTGGGTAGGCACCCTTACAAACGATGGAACCTATGCCGAAACAATCTGAGAAAGCAGAACTTTCAATGGTTTCCATATTTGTCGGAAGTATCAAACCTGCGATATTTTTACATTGATAGAAAGATCCAAATTTTATACTTGTTATTTTTTCAGGTATCTCCAAAGTGCCTGTTAGTTGTTCATTGTACGAAAATGCTTTTATCCCAATTGACAACAAAGTGGAAGGCAGATGTAATGTTCCAGAAAACGTACATAACGAAAAAGCATCTGCACCTATTGATTTCAAATTTTTAGGCAATACGAGTTCTCCTTTGAAATGGCAATTAAAAAATGCTGATTCTCCAATTTCTGTAATTCCATCATTGAGTTGCAAATTGCCATTAAATCCACAAGAGCCAAAAGTGTAGTTCTTAATTTCTGTTATTCCCTGTGGAATAGTTAAAGACCCTGTTAGACCGTCGCAGTCACTAAAAGCAGCCTGCCCTATTCCCTTTAAAGAATTTGGCAAATGCAATTCTCCATAAAAGCCATAACATTGATAAAAAGCATAGTCACCAATATTCTCTAAATTTTCTGGTAAATTAAGATTCCCTGTAAGAGATGAACAATTATTAAATGCATAATTTCCTATTGTTTCCAATGTCGACGGTAAGGTCAGAGTTCCATCTAATCCTGTACAGTTTTGAAAGGCACAGCTTTGTATCTCAGTTACTCCTTCGGGAATAGCCAAAGACCCTACCAAATATTTGCAATCAGCAAACGCATATTGGTCAATAGCTTCCAATCTGTCTGGCAAAACAAGATAATTGAGCTTTGTTCCTTTCATAGCATTAACAGGAATTCTTCCATTAACCCCCCACCTTATATAAACATCTTTCAAATTCAAAGCTTCAAGAGAAGACATCTGTTCTCTCATGAAATTGAAATCGAAATAATTTATTTCTCCCGTAATTTTCAGATTCGTAATTTTCGTATAGTCCAGTTTAGCCGCAGCAATTGCCTCTTGCAGTCCTCCAGCCGTCGGGCAGTTCACCACCACATACTCCTTAGCCGTAGCATCGTGGCTCACGAGGTCGTTCTCCCACGGTGTGATGCTCTCGCTGATGAGCGTGAGCTGGTATTGTCCGCTACCCGCTTTCTTGTCAACGCGGATACCGAATTTCATCATCTTGCCAGCCACATATTCAAGGTTCTCGTTCTTCGCAAACTTGTATGGCACGCCGCCAATGGTTATGCTGAAGAGAGTGGTCCCTGCCTGAACGGTCTGCGGCACGACAATGGTGCGCCACTCGTCGCCCGTGCGTGATGGAATGGTCATGGTGTTCTCTGCGCTGCCAGCAGTCTTTACAGTTCCGTCAGCCATGTTTATGCTTGCCTTGCGTGCCACGTTGGCGGTGAGCACAATCTTCTCGGTGCTTGCCCATTCGCCGTCGGCAAAGCCGCTGCCCTCGACGAGCGTCACACAGGCGTTGGACATGCGGTGCTTCATGGGCAGACGTATCACGCTTGTGGTGGGAGCCACGTCGGCCACCTTTCCCCACAGAAAGTCGCTGGCTTCGTAGCCGCCCATCTCGCCGTTCTCAGAGGGCTTGCTCTGGTCGCGCTTCACCTCAAACTGGTAGTTGTCCACGCTCTCGGGGTTGGCAAACGGATAATATCCGTACACGTCGATGTGGGTGTGCTTGTCTTTCCAGTAGAGGTCGTAGGCCGAGTTCCACTTATAGTTAGGCTCGTCGAACGTGTGGCGCACGTTGTCGCCACGGTTGCCGCTGGCCTTCAGCGTGCCGGGGGTGCCACCGTCGTAGTCGACAATGTACACGCCCATCACATCGCCATCGCAAAAGCCGTTGTCGTTGACGCGTGTCACCGCCAGCTGGTCGATGTCGCCAGAGAGCTGTATACGGTCGTTACCGTGCTGTTGTTCACCCTCTTCAAACATGTCGTCGGAGCAGGCGCCAAGCAGCAAGGCAACAACCATAGCAGCCAGATATATTATTGTGTTTTTGTGATTCTTGTTCATAAAACAGCCATTTGGGTTTGTGTATAATATAAAGGGAGTTATCGGAAGGTATCGGAAGTTAATCCGCCTGTGGCGGATGGAAGTTAACGGACAATACCTAAAGGGAGTTATCAGAAGGTAATGGAAGTTAATCCGCCTGAGGCGGATGGAAGTTAACGGACAATACCTTTTTTATTTCTTCCCTCTTCCCTCTTCCCTTTTTACTTTTCGTTTTACAAGGAAATAAGCAATAGGATTTTTCACTTTTCTCTTTTCACTTTTCCCTTAAATAGCCGATCCTCCGTTGTCGTTGCCGTCGTTCTCCCATGCGCCGATGGTCACGTTCACGCCGCTGCTGGTCTTGTCGAGCGTCACGGTGAAGGTGTGGCGTTTGCCGCTCTGGAAGGTGAACGCCTTGGCCAGATTAAAGTCGCGACCATTCACGTTCACTGTGATGAGGTTACACTGTGCCACCTGCTGCGGCACGATGATGGCGTGGTAGGCCGATCCGTCGTTGTAGGGTGTGATGGCAGATGTCTGTCCTGTGGCTGTGGCTGTGGCGGTGGCCAGGTCAACGGTGGCCGATGTCTTTATGTTGTTCAGGCTCACCTTTACGTTGGCGGCAGCCAGTGAGCTTTCAGTAAAGCCAGCGCCCGGTTTCAGGCGAATGTCCACCTGGCTCATGATGTGCTTGGCCTGTATGCGCACGGCCTCGCTTGATGGAGCAGCATTGAGCGTAGAACCAATGAGCAGGTCGCCAGCCTTATAGTCGGCCTCGGCGCTCTGGTTGGCCTTGGTGCTGAAGGGCATAACCGTTACGCTCTCCACCTGCTTGCGGTAGGGGTAGTAGAGGTAGAAGTCGGCGTGTGTCTTATTGTCTTTCCAGTATATCTCGGTGGCGGGTGTCCACACGTTTGTGTAGGTGTAGAGCATGTTGTCCACATAGTTGCCCGTGGTTAAGAGGGCTGCTTGCGAGCCATCGGTATTGCGGTTCACAACAAACAGACCCACCTTGTCGCCGCTCTCAAACGCTGTCTCCGTGGCGCGTGTTATGTTGGTGCTTATGCTTATAGGCATCTTAGCCGACGGTTTGTCGGGGGAGGGTGGGGTTACAGGCGACACGGGGTCATCGCTTCCTCCACAAGACATGCAACAGAGCACTGCCATGCAGACAGATGCTATAAAAGACGCTTTTTTCACAACTTGTTTCATAATAATAAATTTTAGATTTTACAAATCGTTATTAACACTTTTGCAAAATTACAAAAAGGTGAAACACAAAACAAGTCCATAATGGTCCATACGGTAAAAAAAGTTGATTGTTAGCTCCCAGCACGGTTGAATGTCAGCCCCTCATCTGTCTACAGTTCTGCTCCAAACCTTGCTGTAGGTGCAGGAGCGCAGAAGCGGTAGTCTTGGTCCTCGTTGGTGTTGTTGAAGATCACCTTCTTCATGCCGATGAAGGCGAGACCTTTGGGGAAGACTTGCTGAACGTCGACGGGTGCTCCTGTGAGAGCGGGGCTGCCGGCCTTCAGACGGAACGACCACGAGCGGTCGAAGGGCAGGGGAGCGCCCTTTTCGGTGTCGTCGACCTCGCAGTTGATGTTCATCTTCGGGTTTTGCGCAAAGGCGGTGAACAGCGGGTCCTTGTCGCCCGGTGCACCACTCTTTATGTCGAGGTCGCTCCACACCGCCATGGCAGCATCGCAGCCCATCTGCTTCACGCCTGTTTCGGTAGAAGCGAAATAATAGTTGGGTGCTATGGTAGAGTGTGCAATGTCGGCCCCGTTCTTTGCCGGCTGCTTCATGCCGAATCGGCAGTCGTAGATCAGGTTACCCACAAACACGGGAGCTATCGCCTTCTCTATCCACACGCTGCCGCCCTTCTTGTTTTTTGAGCGTCGCCATCCGCAGTTGACGATGGTGTTGTTGTATGCCACAACCTGAGAGAGAGGCACCGTCTCGCTGTTGCCTTGGTTTGAGAGCTTGAATCCGTTTGTGCAGATGTTGTAGAGAACGTTGTTCGCCACATCCATCTTGCATCCGGCCTTTATGTTTATGCCCTCTCCTCCGTCGGCGGCGTTGCCGTTGTCAGCCATGATGTTGTCGTAGATCACGCCCTGTCCGCCGCTGAAGTAGGTCTGGTCGTTATAGTTGTCGTGCATGAAGCATCCCACCATGGCGAGTCTGCCGTTTGTGTTGCAGAAATGGAAGGCCGGCAGACCACCGTCGATGGTGGTCTTGTAGAGCTTGTTCTGGAACGACGGCGACGACTCGGTGGGCGTTGCTCCTGCATAGGCGAGGTCCACATGTGCGAGCACCACCTCCTGTGAGTTGTAACCGCACACTATGCCGCCCCATGATGCCGGCTTCTTCAGGTCAGAGGTGAAGACCACGGGCTTTTCTGCCGTGCCCATGCAGTAGAGGTTGCCGAGCACCACCAGCTCTACGGGCACCTGCACGTCGGCCTTGCACGTCACGGTGACGCCCGGCTCGATGTAGAGCGACGCCCCTTCAGCGATCTCCACGCTCTCTGTGAGCGTGGTGTCGTGTGTCCAGACGATGGAGCCTTTGGGATATTGCGCCAACGCCGTGTTCACCACGTCGGCCGATCCTTGTTCTGTGCCAGCGCCGCTGTCGGGGTCGGCATAGTCGTAGGGGTTTATGTTGTTTGTCTCGCACGCTGTGGCGAGCATTGCCGTTGCTGCTATTATGGCAAGGCGGGTTATGGTTTTGTTCATGATGTCTTGTTTTTTTTAGAGGCTATACCTTATTCCGATGAGCAGTGTCCGCCCATAGTGGTAGGTTCCCACGACGGTGCGGTCGGTCTTCTGACCCTCATACTGCAGGTTACTCTCGTTCACCGTCTTGATGTAGCGTTCGCGCTTCGTGTCGGTGAGGTTGTTGGCTTTAAGGAAGATGCTGAGGCCGCAGGCGAATCGCTTCTCGGCACTGAGGTCGAGGCCGAAGGTGCCCTTGTCCCACTGGTCGGCATCCTTGAATGGCGACACGATGGCCAGGCGGGTGCCCGTGTATGAGGCGGCGAGCTGCGCGTTCCATCCGTAGGTGGTGCCGCGGTAGAGCAGCGACAGGTTGGCGGTGTGTGGAGCCTGGTTGACGAGCGGTCGTGTCTGCTTCACACCCTGCTCAAACTCGGCGCTGCCCGGCTTATACTGTCGCTTGCTTGTGGTTATCGACGAGTGGGTGTAGGTGTAGTTGGCTTTCAGGCCGAAATGTCGGATAAACTTCACCACGTCAACCTCGAAGCCCATGTTCTTGGCGTTGCCGAGGTTTTGCGGCTGGTAATAGGTGTTGGAGCCTGTCACCATCTTCGAGTCGGACGTCACGAACACCTGTTCTATAGGGTCGCGCAGATACTTGTAGAACACGCCCGCGAGCACCTGTTCCGACGGCGAGGGGAACCACTCCCATCTCAGGTCCACGTTGTCGATGCGTGCCCGTCGCAACGCCGGGTTTCCACACTCGGTATATTCCTCTCCCATGATCTGGTAAGGCACGATCTCGTAGAAGCCCGGCCGGTTGATCGAACGATAGTAGGAGAGGCGCAGGTTCATGTTCCTCGTCGGTGTCCACTTGAACGATGCCGACGGCAGCCAGTCCCAGTAGCTCTGTTCGCCCACCTGCCCCATGTTGCGAAACTTCTGCAGCATGGTGTAGATCTGGTTCGTGTGCTCCGCTCTTATGCCCGCATACAGCTCGCCGTAGCGGTTCTTCATGGTGAACATGGCGTATGTTCCCCCGATGTGCTCCTTCGAGTTATAGTTGAGCTGCGATGCTTGCGAGTAGGGGGTGGTACATTTCCAGCTGATGTCGTCGAACACGTCGAAGCCGTTGCCCGGCAACTTCTGCGATATGTCCGACGGGTCAAACTGGTACGAGTAGTATCTGTTTTCGCGCTTCTTGCGGCGATATTGTGCTCCCGCCTTCCATTTGATGTCGGAACCAAACAGCTGCGTGGCGTACGTTATGTTCACATATCCCGCCAGGTCCTTGTCGCTGTTGTGCTGGTATCGGCGTTCCATGTCCATGGGTTGCGTCTTGAGCAGCGTCTTGTCGCTTGCCCACATGCTCTGTCCCTCGGCGTTTGCCACGCTGCTGGTGAGCGTCAGATATGTGCGGTCGGGGTCTTTCTCGCGTGCTTCAGAGAAGATGCCCGCCCAGTCGACGGTGAGGTTTTCTCCCAAACGGTGCGTGCCTTTGAGGTGTGTGGCGAGCACCGTCTGCGTCTGCTCAAAGAAGCGCGTCTCGTCGTTCTGTGTATAGTCGTCAGCCGTGATATACTCGGTCGTTATTGCGCTCGTGAGACGTGTGTTTCGCGAGTTCTGCCTTATGAACATGTTGTACCACTCGAGCTTGTGTCCGCCCGCCTGAAGGTCAAACTTGGCATGTAGGCCCGACGTGAGGTCGTGTATAGAATAGAAGCGGTGCTGCATGGCTCTTACAAACATGGCCTGTTCTCCCGATGCCATGCTCATGGTGTTGTATGTTCGTTCCGTTCCGCGGAAGTTGTTTTGCACGCTGCCCGCCACCATGATGCCCAGCCGGTCGTTCCAGAAGCGGTTGCCCGCCGCTATGCCCGCGCTGAAGTTGGGTGCCGGCATCGAGTGGGCCGCTATGCGCGTCGGGCCGTCGGCGAAATCGTCGGCCGTAGCTTTATAGTTGGGTCCGAAAGCCTCGTAGGGTGCCTTGCGTGTTATGTCGGAGCGGTCAGATGACAGATACTGCCGGTCCGAGTGCATGAAATAGTCGGTCAGGCCCACCGATGCGTTGGCTTGCAGCATGCGTCGGCTTGGGGCGTCCTTCATGACCATATCGACGACACCGCCGGCAGCGTCGCCCTCCATGTCGGCAGTGAGCGATTTGGCCACCACCAGACGGTCCATGAGGTCGCTGGGGAAGATGTTTAGCGGTATGTAACGGTTCTTGTCGTCGGGGCTTGGAATCTTCACGCCGTTCACCAGCGTGTAGTTGTAGCGTTTGTCCATGCCTCGCAGTATGGCGTATGACGCCTCTCCCGTCGCATCCTTCTCCATGGTCACGCCCGAGACACGTTGCAGCACGCCCGCCACGTTCATGTCGGGCGAGAGCTGTATGGTCTGTGCGCTCATGACGTTAAGCACACTTGTTGCGTTCTTCTCTTGCAGCAGGGCACTTCTGTCGGTGCGGTTCCCCTGTCGTCCTTTTATGACCACCTCTCCGAGCGTCTTCGTGTCTTCTTCGAGCGGTATGTTGAGGCGTTTGCCGTCTTTCACGTCTACCGACACCTCCACGGTCTTGTAGGCCATATACTTGATGACGAGGGTGAATCGTCCCTCGTCGGGCATCTTGTTGAGCGTGAACGATCCGTCCAGGCCCGTTGTTGCCCACATGTCTTTCAGCTCCTTCACCGACACGACCGTGCCGATGAGCGGTTCGCCGGTGGCCTTGTCTTTCACCACGCCGATGATGTTGCCGGCCGTCGCGGCCGTTGCTGTCATGGCTGTGACGAGAGCCACCGTCAGGGTTTTGATATTCATTGTGCTGTTTTTTCTTTTTTACTTAATAGAACTTTCTCGTCTTTGTTATGGATAATAATCTCAAGCGAGCGTCGCCGAAGGCGGCGAATATCCATAACCGCTGGTGTAGAGAGCGAAGCGAACGAAACCTGCGGTTCCAATGCAAGCTTATAAGACGTCCTCGAAGAGGGCGAACATAAGCAAATTGCGCATAGACCCCATATGTTCGCCCTCTTCGAGGACGATCTTACCTCATCCATGGGAACCGCAGGCTTCGCTGCCTTCGGCAGCTCAACCAGCGGTTATGGATATTCGC
>ERZ1031449.79-NODE-79-length-22444-cov-9.293046_pt1 | contig 22444 bp, 17 predicted proteins | sample MGYA00516705_ERZ1031449 | MGnify/ENA primary metagenome ERZ1031449 (study PRJEB33719, sample SAMN04261152) | wastewater metagenome | biome: rural village; feature: human; material: feces | host: Homo sapiens | place: El Salvador | collected 2013-01-14 ... | reverse complement strand
AAGAGTTCACGTTTGAGCTGCTCGACGCTTATTTCGCATCCCGCTCTGCCGATCCTGGCAACAGCGAGATAGGGCAGCCGCTCACGCCGGAGTATAAGACTACCGACGACATTGCTACCGAGCTGGACAGCATCATGCCGGTAGACCTGCACTCTATCGTGATATATATGCGCCATAAGGGCTATCGGCTGAAGACTGCTGCCGACGGCTCGCTGAGATGGGAGATATGGCGCGACATGAATTATATGGGTTAATTGAGATTATTATGAACAAAGACGATTGTTGCAGAATATTCAACGTAGAAGACATTATAAATCTTCCGCAGGCTGCTATGAATATCGTCATGGGTGACAGAGAGCGGCGCGATGCTGTATACAGAGAGCTGCTCTCTGTCAATCGCTACGACATGAGCTTCGACTGGTTCAGACAGCTGTATGAAGAGGAGTTTGCGCAACGCAAGAAGCAGAAACAAGACTTCACTCCAGTGGAGGTTTCCGAGATTGTGGCAAAGATTGCATTACCTACCGTGGGTACTATACATGAGCCTACGGCCGGCACCGGTGGGCTTATAATAAGCGCATGGTGGGAGCAATGCAGACGTGCCATACCGTGGGACTATTATCCTTCACAGCACATGATTAGTGTATGGGAGTTGTCCGACCGTGCCATTCCTCTGCTGCTGCTAAACCTAAGCATACGAGGGATAATGGGGTATGTCTACCATGGCGACGTACTTGAGGGTACCGTCAAGGCCCGCTATATTCTACTAAACCGGAGTGACGATGCTCTCGGGTTTAGCGATGTTGTGAAGGCAGAGGCGGGCGATATTATTGTTGAACAATGTAAATGAAAGGGGGTGGTCAAGATATGACTTTTTTTGAGGTTTATGACAGTTGGCTTGATGAGCATAAGGCAGAGGTGAAACAGACAACAGTCGCCGCTTACCTTAATGATCGCAAGACTTTTTCTCGTTTTATCGCTGATGATACTGACATCCGCGCTCTTGACGAGGACACAATGAGGGCTATTTTCGATAGGCTACGTGATTCCGGCATGAGCAGTAATTACATGGGTGACTTGCTAATGGTTTATAGGATGGTGATGCGCTATGCTGACAAAAAACTATGTATAGACAATCTACCTTCTATCGACTGGAGGATAAAGAATGTATCTAATTCACGTATAAAGGGTGCTACACGTCCACGTGTGAAAAGATTCTCAGTGGATGAGTATGAGCGTATAATAAGGGTATTCGAGGGTAATCCAAGCCCGGGAGGGCTTGCCGTTGTTGTGGCGATGTTCACGGGTCTAAGAATAGGCGAAGTGTGTGGTCTGAAGTTTTCTGACATTGATATTGACGAGGGCTTGATGCACATACAGCGCACATGTGTTTCTGTGACCAAGGAAGTCCAAAAGCTTCTCCGTCCAGACGAGGAATATGTAATGTCTCGCTGCCTGCAATCTCCGAAAAGTGCTACTTCAGACCGCTTTATTCCGTTGATACCTAAGCTGCGCAAGATACTTCAGGCTTATGCAAAAATATACCCAGGTGAATATTTTATAGCTACGCTGACTGGTAAGCCAACCAGTCCAAGGACGCTGCGTATGTGGTATATGAAGATACTCAAGGCGGCTAAAGTTCCGTATTTGAATTTCCATTGCTTGAGACATACCTTTGCTACCCAGATGATAGAGAAAGGTGTCGATGTAAAAACAGTGTCCTCAATACTCGGGCATGCCGGTGTTGAGATTACGATGGACACTTATTGTCATCCTTCTGATGACGTTAAACGTGCAGGCATACAAAAGGCTTTCAAGGGTCTGTTAAAGTAGCTTGCAATTATTGTAATATCATATAGTACATTTTTTTACATTGTCTGGCGGCGTGTTCTATGCGAATAGGGCACGCCGCTTTTTTTGTATTCTTAGGTTCGGGCGCGAATGGTTATCTTTGTGGTGTAATAAAAAGACAAAGACAATGATAACAGTCACTCAATCAATTCCTGCTACGTGCTTTTCGGCCAACATCCCCGATGTTGAGTTCTCGATAGGTGGCTTCCGTGCTGCCGTGGTCATGACGGTAGACGGCGAGGAGATATACAACGAGCGTCTGTATCCCGTAGGGGGTAAGATACAGCTCAGCGAACTCGACTGCCTGCTGGGGCCTTACGCCAGGCAGAGCCTTAAGATAGCGCTTGGCATAAAGATAGTGGAGCAGACGGTAGACTCGGAGTCTGCTGACACGAAGACGATCAGCGCCGACATAATATATAGCGCTGCCGACATAGGCATGAGTGCCGCCGACTTTATGGCGAAGCGCTTCCTCACGCTGCTTGAGGGCGAGAAGGTGACGGCGCTGAACCGTCTGGAATACCTGCACTATATCGGCACGGAGGCGGCTAAGGTGACGGCAGAGTATGACGACGGCTCGACGAAGGCGTTCGATGCTGATGTGGTGGCTGGCAATGACAAGTATACTACTATAGACGTATCGCCCGACAAGTTCGGTGCTGACGGCAAGGTTCTGGTGTGTTATGATGTCCAGGCCGGGGAGCGCAGCTTTCGGTTCGCAATCGACTTTGACGAGCCCGACTGCGCCCCGGTTCTAGTATTCGTGAACTCGTTCGGTGTCGAGGAGCTGCTGTACTGCACGGGTACGCATACGGTGGCTCCGACATACAAGCGTGACAGCGGCTACATAGGCCGCTACAACCGCAACTACAACATCGTGGAGACCCGACAGTTCAAGGCAGACACGGGCATCATGACGTTCGCGATGGCAAACTGGGCCGACGAGCTGCTGCGCTCGCAAGAGGTGCACGTGGTGAACTTCAAAGACGGGCACGCCAACGTGGGCAAGGAGGTGACGATAACAGACTCGAAGTCGGAGTACAGCAACGCCGACGAGGAGCTGCCTCGCTTCACCTTCACGTACCAGTATGCGCAGCGCAACCACAACGTCGTAGACGTGCTGCGCTCGGGCCGTATCTTTGACAACACATTCGACAATACTTTCAACTGATGGCAATTCATTTCAGCGACATGCTGCGCCTGCTCGACCAGGCTTACCAACACCGCACGCTCGTCGATGTGATGGCGTGGGAGGGGGGCACGGGCAAGGTGCTGCACTATAAGGGGTGGCTGGTGCATCACGTCAACTGGCGTGGCGGCTACATAAGGCTGCGCAACCCTAAGAACCGTGAGCTGCGCACGCTGCCTCAGATTTTCATCTTCTTCATTAACAATAAACGTGTGTTCTTATGACTAAAACTAATACTACTCTGCAGGCGACTTCGGCCGGGCCTGATGCTGACGGCTTCCGCCGCTACCATATCGTGCCGTCGGGCTTCGGGGCTTCGAGTGCTGCAGCTTCGGTGAACTCGGAGTATGGTGGCGACTCTTGCGAGGTGTTCGACGACGAGGATATGCCGGGGGCGCAGGGCATCCGCGACATAAAGGTGGGTGGCAAGCCTTACAAATATGTGCAATGGGGTGGCGACGACCAGCTGCCTTACCGTGTGCGCAAAGAGATTATGAGCAATATGGTGACTGCCCAATGCCAGCAGTTTAACGTCACTTCGTGCTACGGCCAGGGGCTGCGCTTCGTTGATCGAAAAACCAAGAGTGATGTCAGCGACAAGGAGATTCTGGACTTCTGCCTGCGCAACTCGCTGCAGGAGGTGTTCCTCGAGCAGGCTACTGACATTAAGTTCTACTCTTTATCGGTGACTGTGATAATACTCTCGCGCGACGGCAGCAGGATTGTGAAGGTGCGCAACAAGGATGCTGCTTACTGCCGCTTTGAGTATGGGGGGAGCACTCGGTCGGGCAATGCGGAGCATGTGTTCTACGGCGACTGGCGGCTCGGTTTCTTCGACGAGCAGAACATTGAGTGCATAGAGCTGCTTGACTACTGGGACCCTCTGGGCGACCTGAGGGTGCGCATGGGCCAGGAGCCTGACCCTGCTACGGGACTGAAGCTGAAGCCGACGAAGTGCCGCAAGTTTGCTATCGTGAGCCGTATGGCGACTCCGGGCTGCCAGGTGTACCCCCTGCCCTACTACTCGTCTATATTCAGAGATGCGTGGTTTGACATATACCGGCTGATAGGCATCGGCAAACGATACATGATAAAGAACACGTCGGCTCCGAGGGTGCAGATAGAGGTGCACGACGACTACTGGGACAATGTGTGTGACAACGAGTGCATTAGCGACGAGCGCAAGCGACGTGAGCGCAAGGAGCAGGAGAAGCAGAACATCATAGACTTCGTGACGGGCATAGAGAATGCCGGCAAGGCTATGATATCGGGATACTACGTAGACCCTAACGGCAAGGAGAACCGCATGGTGCGCATAGTGCCCCTGAACGATGCCGGCAAGAAGGAGGGCGGCAACTGGAGCGACGACATGAGCGAGGCTTCTAACGCTCTGTGCTTTGCGCACGGGGTGCATCCTAACCTTGTGGGGGCTACTCCTGGCAAGAGCCAGATGAACAACTCGGGCAGCGACAAGCGCGAGCTCTTCACGCTGAAGCAGGCTCTGGAGAAGCCTTGGCACGACGTCATGTGCAAGCCATACCATGTGATTCTGCACTACAACGAGTGGAATGAGCGGGCTACGGTAGACGTGCCGATGCTGATGCTGACTACGCTCGACGAGAACAAGGATGCAAAGAAGGTGTCGGGCGATGCCAACGCCAACACTTAACACTTAACATTTAACACTTAACTCTATGGACATAGTGATTGAGAAACAAGACTTTGAGTGGTCGCTGCCGGTGGGTATGAGCGCTCATGACGAGGTGTATGAGTCGGTGAAGCCTGCTATCGATACGGCGCTCGACAATTACTGCATCTCACTGCTTGGCGATGTTGGCATTCAGCAGGTTATGGCTGCTGAGGAGGGCACTGCCTTAAAGCGTTACTTTAAGATGATGGTGTGCATAGGCGGTTTTCTCCAGGTGCTGCGCCAGCTGGACCTGGTGCTTACGCCTACGGGCTTCGGCATAGTGAGCAACGACACGGTGTCGCCTGCGAGCAAGCAGCGTGTCGATGCGCTTGAGGCACAGCTGCGCACGGCTCTGTGCCGGGCGCGTGCCATGACTGTGCATCTGCTGCGCTCTAACGAGTGGGGCTGCACGGCGAAGGCTGTGCGTGCGATACGCTACACTTATACCGATCATTACTTCTTCTTCTCGTCGACGAGCTCGGGGGCGTGGACGTATAAGGACTGGCAGAACATGCAGCCCATTATTGAGCGCACTGACGAGCTGCTGCGTGTGCGCTTCGGCGACGAGCAGATTGACGACTTGCTCGACGCTTACCGCCGTGACGACCACGACCGTCTGACGGCTTATACGACTGCGCTGCAGCTGTCGTGTGACTTGGCAGACCGTGCTGCCGCGAGCAGCGAAGACGTGCGCAGCACGGCTCTGTGGCGCAGTCTGGAGCGTGAGCTTGAGGGCAACGCCTCGGTGTATGCTCTGTATCACGGGAGCGATGCCTACAAGGCTGCTCACGTGGAGCCTTTCGGCAACAAGAAGGAGTCGACGGCTTTTCTCTTTAACGGCTAACTCAACATTCAACACTCAACATTCAACATTATGGAATTAAGCTGTCCTACTTCGTGGCGTGAGCTGACTCAGGAGCAGCTGCGCTACGTGCTGTTTCTTCTGGCTACTTTCGCCGACCCGGTGGTTGTAAAAACCTATTGTTTCGTAAGATTTGCGGGTATATATTTAATCGGGAAAAACCGCTGGGGGTGGAAGTGCTCGAAGGATGGCAGGGTGTTTTATCTGAAGCCGTGGCAGATACATTCATTCATAGGGCAGCTGCAGTTTGTTGACAGCTTGGAGACGATGGACAATCGGTTGGAGGTTGTGCAGGGTCTTAAGGCTGTCAACGCTCTGCTTCAAGAGGATGCTGAGACGGGGCGCATAGTGAGCTTCCACGAGTATCTGTGCATGGAGCAGAGATATCAGCGGTTCTTGATGAACCGTGACGAGGACCAGATAGACATTCTCGCCTCGTTTCTCTACCGGCGTGCTGACGGCTCGCGCCCTGCGGAGCTGACGCTGACTGCTGCGGAGCGTGTGGGTGTGCTGGCGTGGTTCGGGCATATTAAATATGTCATGTCCTACGCTTTCCCTAACCTGTTCCGCAAGTCAAAAGGCGACGATGATATTTCTGACCTCTCGGTTATTGAGAGCATCAACATCCAGCTGCGTGCTCTGACTGACGGCGACGTGACCAAAGAGGCTGCTGTGAAGGCTGTAGACTGCTGGCGCGCTCTGACGGAGCTTGACGCTAAAGCGAAGCAGGCTGAAGAGTTCCGGCGCAAATACCCCAACACTTAACACTCAACATTCAACACTCAACATTCCACATTCCACATTATGAAAGACCTCTTTCCTGCTCTCGACTATTTCACTCAGCTGGCTGCTGACAACCGACTCGCTTCTGAGCAAGGCTTCCATCCGTGCCTCTGCTCCGGCCCTGACTCCATCGATGGCGTTATGCAGGGCTTCAAGAAGCATCGCAATTTCATCATGGTCGACGATACTACCTCGCAGCAGACCTTCAGCAATGGGGGCGGCTTCTTCCGTCGTGACGTGTACACGGTGTTCATTCTCGCTGGCTATCGTGCTGATGACATGATAGACCGCGAAACTAAACTCAATATGTGTCGCACTCTGTTCCGGCAGTTCCACTCCCGACTGCTTCACGATCGCGACGAGCTTGGCGATGAGCGCCTGACGTTCCTCGACCTGCACAACATCTACTCTAACGAATTGCCCCGATATTCTTACAACGGCGTGACGGGGCTTTACTTCATGATACGCAACGAGCAACCTATTGATATCAGTTATGACAGAGCGGAGTGGGTTAAACAACATGTCTGAGGCTGAGCACTCGAAATGGGTGCAGGGGTGGAGCGACTTTATGGTGAAGATGTGGCAGGAGAAGATGCTGCAGTTCGCTCCGCCGGTCTACGATACGGGGGCTCTCTCGCGTTCGGTGCAGGGCGTGGTGCATCCGGGGCCGGTGACTACCATTGAGCACCGTTTCCTTGAGTATGGCATATACGTGGCTCGTGGCGTGGGCAACGGCTACAGCCGTGGCAACGGGGGCGACTTGAAGTTTCTGAAGGACTGGAAGACTAACCCTCACCACCGGCAGAAACGTGACTGGTTCAGTAAAAAATATATGTACTCCTTACACCGTCTCAATGAGTTCGAGGCTGCCTATTACGGGCAGACTTACCAGGGACTGGTGTCGTCGTTCTTGTGGCAGCTCTTCGGGGGCGGACGGAATACGATTGACAGGAGTGTTTCGCAATTATAAAATGATATGGCAAAAGACAAGGATGTTATAATAAAGGAGCTTGAGGGCATACGCGACGAGCGTCGCACTCATGCCAACACGGCTCAGCGCATTGGCAGTGCTATGCTGTCGCTGCTGGGGTGTGTGGAGAATGTCGGTGGCAACTTTCTGCGTAAGGACAAGGAGGATACGGCTCAGAAGCTGATCCGCTTTATGGAGGGTCTGAAGCTGGGCGATGGCGAGATGGGGCTTGACGCTAAGGGCGGGGCAAAGCTGAGCGACGTTGTGGTGGACCGTGTGCATGACGCCAAGTCTACGCCTGCCGACCGCGTTATGGTTGGCGCTCAGGGCTTCGACTTGTACATGGGCGCCGACGGCAAGAGCCACATGTACGTGGATTATCTCGTGGCGCGCGCTAAGTTTTTTGCGGCGAGTGCGGAGGTGCGCAAGGTGTCGTATTCGGGTGGCACTACTATATTTTCGAATGCCGGCTCGACGATTGCTAATGTGACTTATGTGTTTGACGCTGCGGGCAAGAGGGTGATTGCCTACAAGTGCTACGCTCTGGCTGATGACGGCACGACGAGGACTATGAACTGGTGGCATGTGGGCATGATGGCGCTGTGCCAGACCTTTAACGTGAAGGCTGGCGAGACGGAGGGTCTGCAGAACCGCTACTACTGGCGCATGGTGATTGGTGTGGGTCAGGAGGTGCTTGAGGACTCGAAGCTGTATGACTATGTGATTCTGTCGAACGTGCGGGAGTTTGTGGGCGGCGAGGCTATGCTGCCGAGCCGCGGCGTGAGGGTGCTGGCTGACGAGACGGGCAGGGTGCTGCGCTGGGGCGGTGTGGCTGTGGCTACGGCGTATGACGGCGAGCTGGTGTCGATGGCTGAGCTGTTTGCCAAGCAGGAGAAGGGCAGGACTGCTGACGACGGGGGCAACGTGATTGCGCAGAGGGTGTTCTACGGTTATGAGGCTGTGAACGGCGGCGAGCCGGATGCTCCTGCTGCTGGCGATGTGATTGTGCAGGTGGGCGACCAGATAAGATGGAAGAGTCACGGCAATGTGATAAAACTGTCGACTTCGACTGAGGATAATGCTTCGGAGACGGCTCCTGCTATAATGATGTATCACCAGATGGGCGCGCTGTGGGATACGGGCGCGAAGGACAGCGCGGGGGAGCCTATCAGGAACCCGTACCAGTGGAAGGAGGTGACGTGTGTGATTTCGCCGGGGCAGGTGCTGCTGAATGCGCGGATGTTCAAGCTGTTCACGGACAGCGTGGACAACATCGTGGAGCCTTATGTGGTGATGTACACTGTCGTGCCGAGCTGCTCATGCATAGTGAGGCATACGGCTACACGGTCGACGACTCCGGAGGTGATCGGGGCTGAGACGGTGAAGCGTGTGGGCAATACGACAGAGCTGCTGAGCAACAGCGACGTGAAATATATGGCTGACGTGGTGTGGCAGGACGGCAACGGTGTGGAGACTATGGCTCTGACTGATGTGCACACGAGGGGTCTGTACAACGTGAAGTCGCTGAAGATTAAGGCTTATATGCTCAAGGATGCGAAGAAGATGCTTGCGGAGTGTGACATTGCTGTGGTTACTGACGGTGAGCAGGGTGAGGATGGCAAGCCTGGAACGGACGGCAAGCCTGGTGCTGACGGTGCTGACGGCTGGGACGGCAAGGATGCTGCCGTGGTGGTGATTAATCCGTCGGTGCTGACGGTGGACACGGTGAAGGACGGTAGCGGCAACCCTCGTGTTGACTGCTCGGGCGAGAAGGTGAAGGCTGATGTGAGGATTGAGCGTGAGGGTGTGTCTATCGTCAACGAGTGTGACCGCTACGAGGTTGTTGACAAGATGGGCTGCTCGGCGCATATCGCTGACGGGGGCACGAAGATGATGCGCATCGTTGTTGACTCGATAACGCGCGACGAGTATATGGTGGGCAGCACTAAGCGGTATATTCCCCGCACTACGGCTACGGCTACGGTGAGGATTCATTGTGCTACGAACAACAGCTATTACTATGCTACGCTGACGGTGAATGTGAATGTGTCGGCGGTGTGGAGCGAACTGACTATCACATCCGAAAAGCTGTTGTCGGAGTATTCGGAGATTAGCAGCAGTGTCGAAGGCATGAAAGGCGAATTGAAGCAGTATGACTCGAAGATTGAGCAGACGGCACGTAATATTGCGCTGAAGGTGTCGCAGACGGCTGTGGGCAGGAAGAATATGCTTGTGGGGAGTGCGCTGAAAAGGCAGGGAGGCGTAAGAATCGGTACATACGAAGGTGGCGGAATTGAAACGCTGAACGGCGTAAATGGAGTGAACTGTGCTCATGTCATTTCAGCTGGTCTGGATTATTTCTCAGGTTTATTTTGGTGGCCTATAACCCCCGACTTGACGAAATGTATCAAGATTGAAAAGAACAAGAAATATACAGCTTCGGTATGGGTAAAATGTGACAGGTTGGACCCATTGGTTCGTATAGAAATAAAGTGGGCAGAAAATGCAACGGGAACACGTTTATCTGACGGATTTTCCGAAAGTTTTCAAATCAAAAAGATAAAAGAATGGCAATTCTGTTCGTTTACGTTTGATACGGGTAATACTATATACGACTATATAGAATGTAACTTTTGGGCGCGCAGTAAAGAAGACGGAATAACTACTAATGCCTGGTTTTGTCAACCTATGTTGGTCGAGGGCGACGAATATGTAGGCTGGTCGTTGTCGGAGGATGATGTGGACTATATCGGTGGCAATCTGCTTGATAATACTGATACGCTGCAAACGGGTGGTAACTTGGTGGTAGCAAATGGCAATCTATATACTGATGCGAACTCATATAAAGGCTTCCCGACAAGGCGGGTAAATCTTCTGAATGCTTCTGACAATAACAGAGTTGTATTGCAATGGGATTTGGAAAGTGGCGATGTGGTAAAACAAGGTCAAGATTATATGCTTTCGTTTTGGGCTAAGGGTAAAGGCGTGTTTGACCTATTATTCTATAAAGATGGCAATCAGAACATATTTGTTGAGAAGAGTAATGATTATGGAGGTAACACCTCGACTGATACGTATGGTACCGCGACGATAAAGTTCAAAGATGATTACTCTTGGCAACAATACTGGGTACACTGGAGAGTGATGGGCAGTAATCTGCCTAAATATGTGTTGATACGCTGCCTGAAAGGCACTGACCTATATGTCTCTCAGCCTAAGCTCGAATACGGCGCTACGGTGACTGAGTATCGTGCGACTAAGACCGACTATGTTGAGGACAAGAGCGTGGCTGGCAAGCTGCTTGACACTGGTATTGACCTTGTGCATCGTAAAATCACCATGACGGCTGACACTGCTGAGTTTCGCGCGAATAACGGCAAGACGATGGCGGTGTTTACCGCTGACGGCCTAAATACGTCGCTTGTCAAAGCCGAGCGGCTTGAGACAAAAGGCGAGGAGGCGGTAGTCAAGATTGCTGACGGTATGATAAGTGTATACGGCAGAGCTAACGCGCCGAATATCCGCTTCGGTGTCAATGCTGAGGGATATGCCGTTATGGAATATTATGACAATGCCGGCAACTTGCTTTATGACCTCGGTCCGGCTGGTATGAGCACGATAAAGACACAGGCTGCGGCGATAAGTGCACAGCAATTCTACCCGGTGACTAATACGGCGCTGGCATCTCCTTATACCTACGAGCTACAATGCAAGAGCAGCATGGGCAGCTATGACCTCAAGTATCTATGCGCTAAAGGCTCTAACAACGACCGCCTGCTGTTCGGGCGCGAAGGGTTCGGGCAGAGCGGTGTGCTGGTGAGCAGCAATCTCGGCGTGAGCAGTAATAGGGCTGTATTCTTGCACTTGTATTCAGCCCCACGTGTCAACGGGCAGGTGGTGGCCGATAAAAACGCTGACCGCGGTCTGACGACGCAGGCTCTTGCTAAAGCAGCAGACGGGTGCTACTTCACGTCGGATAAGAATCTTGCCGTTAACGGCCGACTAAATAATGTCGCTATAGGTGAGTTTATCCCCTTTGACGTAAAGACACAGAGCAATATGCAAGACCGTATTTTGATGCTTCACGAAAACGAGACTATAAGCCTGCCAAGGCTATATTTCGGCGGTTGGCTAAAGCAGTCGCTATCGTCAACCACTAAACTGGTCAAACCTGATACTGTCAGACTTCAGGTGTACGGTGGCGGTATGTTTACACAGCGCGGCACGTGGGACGGCACGATGGCGTTGGAGTTGTAAGACTATAAACAATAAAAGATCATATGATATGGCAGATTATGAAATTGTAGACGTGACGCAGCTTCAGAAGGCTGAGGGCGTAAAAGATGGTGACACGCTGCTGCTGATACGCCAGCAGGGCGACGGCACGAGTATATGTATGCGCACTGAAGGCGCACAGTTTAAAGGCACTGATGCCTATGACGTTGCGAAGGCTAACGGCTTCAGCGGCACGCGCGAGGAGTGGGCGCAGCAGGTGGCGAGGATTAATGAGGTGTCGGCGGCGATAGACAACGCTAACGACACCGCCAGCCATCCGACGAAAATCGGTGCTGATAACTATGTGTACGAGTGGAATAAGGCGACAAAGGCTTACCAGAAGACTGGCATCCTCGTGAAGGGCGACAAGGGCGAGAGAGGTGCTACGGGCGCGCAAGGGCCTCAGGGCTTGCAGGGTGTGAAGGGCGAGACGGGTGCCAGGGGTGCACAAGGCGCAACCGGCCCGCAGGGTGCTCAAGGCGCTAAAGGCGACCGTGGCGAGAGCGGCAAATCACCGATCATCAAAAATGCATCGTGGTGGCTTTGGGACGAGGCGAGCAGGGCATACAAGGACAGCGGCATGTCGGTGTCGTCGCAGTATACGCTGACTAAGGAAGCCATAGAGAATGTGCTGACGGGCGACGTGAGCTCGCACACGCACAGCACTTATGCCTTGACAACTCACAAGCATACCGAGTATGCAGCGGTTGGCCATACGCACAGCGATTATGCCTTGAAAACTCACACACACGACAATTATGCGCTGACGGGGCATAAGCATACGGAGTATGCAGCTGTTAGCCACACACACGACAATTATGCGCTTACGGGGCATAAGCATACAGAGTATGCGCTGGCATCGGCTCTCAGCGACTACTACACTAAAAAGGAGGTAGAGGATATGGTTGGCAATGCCGGCGGCGGTGTAGACGAGAGTTGGCTGCAGCAGAAGGGGTATCTAAAAAAGAGCGACATGAAGGAGACTGTTGTCATTAAGCTTGTGAGTGACAAGGGAGAGTCTGACTCCGGGCTGATTGGCGCGACTGTTACTGTGAGGGGTAAAGGAATTATATATACCAAAGAGACTTGGCAGGGTACTCCTATAAAGGTTGGGGTGATGTGTGATAGAGATGTGACGATAGAGGTTGGTACAGTGAAGATGTATATGAAGCCAAAGGCATTGACATATACACCGTCGCCACTGTATAACAGAGAGGTGACATTTACGTATAAGGCATTGGAGACGGGTGTGTTTATCATTGATAAAAATAATAGGACCTATAAAACAGCAAAAGAATTTACTGACTCGGGTACAGATATTAAGGATGTCATCGGCACACTGCTCATTACAGATAATGTGGCTATTGTGGTAGCCAATTATAACTCAGAGTATATCTCATGGGGTCCGAATGTGCTTGTTGATGGATGTACAGTTGCTAATGATACAACTACAGCTGTTCAGGACTTTGCTGGTGCCGCGAATACAGCAGCCATTATGAAGGCGACAGGTTCATCATCTCTGACAGCTGCCTATATATGTTATAACTATATATTCGGAAATGGCAGAAGGGGACATCTTATGTCAGCAGGTGAGGGTGCTGTAATACAAAAAATGTGTTATGATATACAAAGGTTGATGAGCCAAATAGGTATAGATGACAGCTCTGTAATAGCCTCAAATAAATACTACTGGACTTCAACACAAATAAGTGCTTCTAAAGTTTATAGATATCGTCTTTATGAATCTTCCCCACAAAATGACAGTAAGGGTAATGTGAATTATGCTCTTCCCATCTATTCACTATACGATTAAAACAAGTAAAAGGATTATGATATGAGAGCAAGTGACGTATTGATTGAGAAGATTAAGCAGGTGGAGGGTTATCGGGCTAAGGCTTACAAGTGTGCGGCGGGTCGATGGACGTGTGGGTACGGGCATACTAAGGGTGTGACGGCTCGCACGATGTGCGACAAGGCTAAGGCGGAGGTGTGGCTGAGGGCTGACCTTGAGCCGATTGAAGTGTTTCTGTCAGCCATACCAGAGATTTGCAAGACGCAGGGGCGATTTGACGCTTGTGCCGACTTTTGTTTCAACGTCGGCATAGGCAATTTCAAAAGCTCCACTCTGTTTAAAATGGTTCGTCGCAACGCTGCCACCGCTGATATCCAGCGTGAGTTCTTGAAGTGGGTATATGCAGGAGGTGTGCCACTCAGCGGTCTATTGAAAAGACGTAAGTGGGAGGCATCCCGCTACGCGGAGTTTTGAATTTTGAGTTTTGAGTTAGGAATTGTCGGGCGCGCCGTTTTTTACAATCGATGCGTTATCGGTATCTTTGCTCATATTTTAAATGTTTAATGCTTAAAAGTTTGTATTATGATAGATAACATCCGTCATATGTTCGTGGGCATCACGATTGCCGTCTGGGCATTCCTCAAGCCCATCGAGGGCGACCTGCTCTCGCTGATAATAGTGTTCTTCCTGAACTTCTTCTTCGGCTACCTGTCTGGTCTCATAGCCAACCGCGAAGATTTCGAGTTGAAGAAGGCGCTGCGCTGCATTGCAGAGGCTACCATCTTCTTCGTGCTGTGCTGTGCCATCTACACGATAGGCAATCTGAAGCACCAGCCCGAGGGTGCTCTGCAGTGCGTGAGCTTTGTGACTTATGTGGTGCTGTGGTTCTACACGCTCAATATTCTCAAAAACCTCAAAAAGATGTTCAAGCGTGACACCACGCCGTGGCTGATAGTGTCATTCTTGTATTATATCCTGCGCTTCAAGTTCATCGAGCGCATTCCCGGGCTGACAGAGTATCTGTCGGTTGGGCGTGACTAACTACAAGGTTTATGAGTATGAGATTTATCCGTTTCTTCTTCGGCATCCTTGCCTTGATGTGCCTGGCAGGATGCTCCACGTGCAAGCCGGTGATTGTAGAGCGTGTGGTCAATAAGACAGACTCGCTCTACAACGCCAGCCAGCGTATAGACAGCTTCCGCATACACGACTCTGTGTACGTGGAGACTTACACCATGGGCGACACTGTGTACAAGACACGTGTCGAGTGGCGATGGCGTGACCGCATAAGCTGCAGGGCTGACACGGTATACAAAACTGTGCTGCGGTGTGATTCGGTGCAGGTTCCGGTGCCGGTAGAACACAAGACAACGCTACGGGGAGTAATTTATAGAGTCTTGGGCGAAGCCCTTGTCATAGTGGCTTATGTGGTGCTATTGCTTTCCTTAATGGCGTATGTCCACAGAAAAATGAATAAAAGTTGACGATGGGCTTTGCCACCTCAAATAATTTTCGTAAATTTGGGGTGTAATAATTAAATCGTCTGCTATATGGAATTCTTTTTTATTTGGATATTAGTTGTAATTTTGGTCGCCTGCGCTAATGGTAAAGGCAGATAGTTTCGTGTATTTTATATAACAATATAAAGGTGCTACTTTTGGTTTTACAAACCATTAGTAGCATTTTTTTATGGCAACAACTCAACAATTCGAGACCGTCGTCACTCTTAATACTCAGCAAGCTAAAAATGAGATTGAAGCGCTGCAGAAAAAGATAGACGACCTTAAAAAGAAAAAAGAAGAGGCACTCAAGAGTTCTGACTCGACTGTCCAGGATATTAATAAATTCGACAAGCAGATTAAAAATGCTGAAGCAGGCCTTAAATCTTATCAGTCTAACGTTGCGAAGACTATTGATACAGTACTTAATCTGTCAAAGGCTTCCCTCGGCGAGGTTGAGCGCGCTCAACGTGTACTCAAAAAACAAGCGAAAGCAGCTGCCTCGCCAGAAGAGTACAAACAGATACAAGAGCGTATCGCACAATGTACAGTCCGTATCGATGAGCTGAAGCGTTCCAGCTCTACTACAATGGCGCAATATAACCGCGATATTGCTGCTGCACAACAGCGTGCTGCCGAGTGGGCCGAGGAGAATAAGCTTATTGACACTACACTCGGACATATCAGCGGTTCTTCTTTGCGTCAGCTCGAAACCTCACTACGATTAGTTAACGAGCAACTTAAAGATACCGACCGCAACTCTGAGGCTTACAAAGATTTGGCTAATAAGGCTAAACTCTTAAAAAAAGAAATTGCTGCTATCAATCAGGAGCAGGAGGTTTCAAAGGGCAAATGGGAGAGATTTGCCAACTTTTTCAACGTCAACTGGGGTGCTATTACTCAAGGCATTGCTGCTGTCACTGGTTTGTCAGTGACCATCCGCAAATGCACCAATGAGTATGCAGCTATGAATCAGGAGATGTATAACGTCACCAAATATACGGGGCAGTCCATCGAGGAGGTGGAGGCGATGAATGAGAGCTTCAAGCGTCTCAATACTCGTACAGCGCGCGAAGACCTTAACAAGCTCGCTCAAGATGCCGGCCGTCTCGGTATTACCAACCGAGAAATGATCGAAGAGTTTGTCGACGGTTCTGACAAAATAAACGTTGCCCTGGGCGACGATCTTGGCGACGGTGCTGTGGCCAAAATCGGCAAACTCGCACAGATGTTCGGCGAAGACAAGACAAAGGGTCTGCGTGGTGCTATGCTCGCAACGGGTTCTGCTGTCAACGAGCTCGCTCAGTCTTCGTCGGCCAGTGCTGGCTATATCGTTGACTTTACTGCTGACTTGTCGGGCGTGGGCTATCAAGCTGGCATGACGCAGGCCCAAATTATGGGTTTGGCTTCTACGCTTGACCAGAATATGCAAGAAGAGGCGACTTCTTCTACTGTGTTCTCGCAGCTCATCACTAAGATGTTTCAAGACCCGATGAAATTCGCAAAGCTTGCCAATATCGAGGTGAGCAAGTTTGCTGATATGCTTAAGACTGATGCCAACGGCGCTCTCCTTGAGTTCCTGCAGACCATGGCCAATAGAGGTGGCTTCGACCAGTTGGCTCCTATGTTCTCGCAGATGGGTCTCGATGGTACTCGTGCTGTAGGTGTTCTGTCTGCCGTCGCTTCGCATCTTGACCAGGTTCGCGAAGCTCAGGCTATCGCTTCAAAATCTTACAAAGAGGGCACGAGTGTGCTTAATGAGTTCAACGTGCAAAATGAGACCGTGCAGGCTGAGCTTGACAAAGCTCGAAAGCGTTTTTCTGACCTCAGTATCGAACTCGGCGAAAAGCTGATGCCTATTGCTAAATACTCCATATCGCTCACTTCGCTCAGCGTAAAGGCTCTTTATTATCTCAGCGAGTTCGTGACGAAGCATATCGGTGTGCTGACGGTTCTTGCTACGACAATACTCTTTTACAACGGTGTTCTCTCTATCTCTATTATCAAAGAGAAGGCTCTATTGGTGGTGCGCAAAACAGCTATGGCGCTCGATTATGCCTATGTAGCGACCACTAACCTACTACGTGCAGCTCTCGTTGCTCTACAGGCAACTTGGGCACTGCTGACCAAAGGCACGAAGGGTTATATCGCCGTGATGAATGAAGCGAAGCTGGCGAGTCTGACCAATCCGTGGTCGGCACTTGCCATTGTGCTGACTACCGTTGGCGTGGCTGTATATTATGCCATAAAGGCTTGGCAAGGCCACCGTAAGGCTCTGCACGACAACCTTCAAAGCGTTAAAGAGGCTAATGCTGTGCAGAAACAACAGCAAGAGCTCAGCAAAAAAGTTGCTGATAGCTATACTGACGAGAAGCTACGCATCCAACAGCTCACAAAGATTATACGCTCTAATGCCTACTCTATAGCTGAGCGTCGTAGTGCTATCGCTGAACTTCAGAAGATAGTGCCGACATATCATGCATCCATATCAAAAGAGGGCGCACTTTTTAATGATAACAGCAAGGCTATCAAAGATTATATTGACAATCTCGACCGAGCTGCCATGGCAGAGGCTATATACGAGAAAAAGAAGGAGATAGCCAAGAAGCGCCTCGACCTCAAATCTAAGGAAGGGCGCATCAAAGGGTCTATCAAGGCTGTTAATGCTGAGATAGAGAGCCACCCTGATGTCTACAAACATGGCGAATATCGCTCCGGCAGCCGTACTACGCATTGGTCAAGCTCTGCGTATCGACAGAAGATGCAGGAGCGTGGCATTCACGAGGGTAGACTTAACAATAATCAGAGCGAGCAGCGTATTCTCGATGCTCAAGACCGTGCGCTCGATGCTTTATTGCGTGCTGACAAACACCTGAGCAAGGCTGTTACTGACTTGACTATAAAGGGCACTAATTCGGGCGTTAACGGCAGCGGTTCTGTGTCATCAGCCGGTAGTACTGGCGTTGACACGGGTGGTTCCGGTAGCGGTTCGGGTAAAAAAGATACAAAAAAAGAGAAGTATGAGAAGGAGGCTGCAGATCTGAAGGCTCACCTCGAAGATGAACAGCTCATACTCAAAACGCAGCTCTATAATCGTCAGATTACCGAGGATGAATACAATAAGCAGATGTATGACAAAAAACAAGCTTATTACGTCGGTCTTGTTGATCTGCAGACTAAGTACAGCCAAGACACTACCAGCACTCAGCAGTCGATGGTTGATGCTGCCATATCCGAGGCTCAACGTCTTGTTTCTGTCAACGAGCGCCAAATGCGTGAGGCCCTCGATGCTCAGACTCGTGCGTTCAACGCCGAGCAGCTTGCGCTAATGCAGCAACGTGCTCAAGGTCTCATCACCGAAGAGGAGTATAATGAAAAAATGAAGCAGGCCGAGGTGCAGTATCATCGTGACCGTCTATCCATCATTCAGGAGTTCGGGGGCGATGAATATACCGAGCGTAAATGGTTGCTTGATAGAGAACTCGAAGATTTCAAGGCAAATGAACAGCAAAAAAAAGAGATTAAAAAGCGTAATGAGGAGGAGATGACTGAGATTGCCCGTCAAAAGGCAGAGGCGCGACGTGCTATCATGCAACAGGGCTTTGAGTCTGCAAACACCCTATTATCCGGTGCTCTCTCTTACGCTAACGCTTGTGCCGACGCTGAGACCGCGAAAATTAATGCTGAATATGACAAGCGCCTTAATGCTGCCGGCAATAACAGTGCTCGACGTAAAGCTATCGAGGAGAAGCGTGACAAGGAGCTGGCTGCCGCCAAGAAAAAAGCCAATAAGCGTGCTATGGTAATACAAATAGCACAGGCTACGGCACAGACAGCTCAGTCGGCTATTAATGCCTACAGTTCCGCAGCTGCAGTGCCAATTGTCGGCCATATCCTCGCTCCTATCGCTGCTGCAACTGCTGTGGCAGCTGGCATGTTGCAGATTGCCACCATCAAAAAGCAACAGCAGGCTCAGGCTGCCGGCTACTATGAGGGTGGCTTCACTGGCGGTTCACGCTATCGCCGTGAGGCTGGTGTGGTGCATGAGGGCGAGTTCGTGGCTAACCACAATGCGGTCAATAACCAAAGCATCCTGCCTGCTCTTCGTCTCATCGACGAGGCGCAGCGCAACAACACGGTGTCGTCGCTTACCGCTGCCGACATCTCACGTTCCGTTGGCCAAGGTGGGGCTACCGTGGTGTCTGCTCCTTCGGTTGTGGTAAACAATGACAACTCAGACATTAAGGCTACGCTCGATGATACCCGCAACACTATCGGTGCGCTCTCAGCTCAGATAGCCGAGGGCATCGAGGCTAAGGTCTACATCGATGGTCCGCACGGTGTGGCCAAGAACCTCGATAACTTCAAGAAGATGCAGGCCCGCACCTAATTCAACACTCAACATTCAACACTCAACAATGATACATTGCATTATCAACGGCCAGACCGCATATCCTTCTGCGTCTGACAAGATTAAGGTGACTTATGCCAACCAGTACATCGAAGACTCGGGTTCTTATACCTACGACATCTCGTTCCCTATGTCGATACACGCCAATCAGGTTCTGTTCGCCAACATACACCGATTTGACGTGCATAAGCGCTCGAAGTCGTTCGACGACTGCAAGCTTTACGCCGACAACCGTCTCTTCATCAGTGGCAAGGGCACGATTACAAGCGTGTCCGACACCACTGTCAAGATGCAGATTGTCGGGGGCAAGTCGCGCATCAAGTATAACTCGAAGTTTGAGGGTCATTTCATCGACAAGGTGCCTTTCCCTAAGGTCTATATTACCCATGGCATCGATAAGGCCAAATATCAGGGCTTTGGCTTGACGCGTGTCGATGCTGAGCGCTACAAGAAGCTCATAATGGTTGACCTCTCTACAGATTTCCGTGTAGGCCAACCAGGCGTGGCTCTGTTCTACCCCATCTACGACGAGACTAACGACCAGGTGTCAAATTATATCAGACACGTCAATGTCAACAAGCTCGTGGTTGATGGCGTGCATTATCCGCACGGCCACATGGTGCAGATGCAGAACCTCGCCGTGCAGCCTAATCTCATATATGTGCTTAAGGGCGTTCTGCAGAGTGAGGGCTACAAGATTGTGCGCAACGACTTCGACGCTGCTCCTTATACAAGAATTTATATAGCTTCAGCAAGGCGCACAGCCAAGATCAACGAGGCGCTGCCTCATTGGTCGGTGTACACCTTCATCGAGGAGTTTCGCAAGCGGTTCAATGCTACATTCGTGTTCGACGATCTTGTAAAGGAGGTGAGCATCATTTCTACCAATGAGCTCACAAGCAACAATGCCGTGGCTTATGAGTGTCTGGGCGAATACTCGGCAGAGTTCGACGAGGATGGGCTTGAGAACCTTGCCACGTCAAACGTTGAGTACTCGTTTGACAGCTCTGGCAATAGAGACTGGCGCGAGTCCATTCCGCTCTCGGTTCTCAAACAATACCCTATTAAGGAGTTTGACAGCGAAGAGAATATGAATACTGCAGCTATGGCCATGTCTACCCGTGAGCGTCGCAGCACCATATTCAAGTTTGGTTTGTCGTATTTCATTTGGGCTTTGTTGCCCAAAGACGGCAACCCGGAGAATACTGAACTGACAGAGCAGCGCACTGTGTGCGGTATGTTCAACCCTATACTGCGCGACGCTGAGAGTGACAATGCGATAGGTATCAAGATGATACCGGTGGCTATGCATCAGCGCAGACGACGCGCTGGCATAGATGCTTCTGCGCCTATATGTCCAGACTTGATGCCTAACAGCTATGTTGTAATGCCTTCAACCGCTAATGAGGGTGATTCTTTGCTCGACGGTTTGAGCGAAGATGAAGATGGCGACTACTATCTGTCGGTGCAAGATGCCATGCAGGGCACAGAAGACAATACAAGCGAAGAGACCGCTGACGAACCGATGCGTCTGATGCTCTCCGACAACGCCGTTCGCGACCTTGATAAAAATATTACTACGACGTTCCCTGCAAGCGGCAGCATGTCGCTCTACCCTATCGCTTATACTGACTTCCGCGAATTCAGTAAATGGGCTGGCGAGCGATTCTCGTTGTCGCTCGAAGCTACAAATCTTTCGGTTAGCGGTTTGAAAAAAAATAATGGCATAAAGGTTGACATCGATGCGCACAACCTTTACACCATTAAGTTCATTGCTGATGATATACCCGACCCCTCCAATATCTACATCTTCAACAATCGTCGGTTCGTGTGTCAGAAGGTAGAGATGGAGGTGACGGGTGAGGGGCTCGACCGCGTGAAGACTGGTTACTTCTACGCTATACTATAGGTCTCCGACGAAGTGCTTCGTCTCTTCGTGCACTACTTTCGGTCGCTTCAGATACTTGTTCGTTACTGATATGTCAGAGTGGCGTGCCTGGTCTCTCGCTACCACGATGCCCTGGGCGTTGGCGAGGTCTCTGATTCCGGAGTCCTTGAGTGAGTAAAATTGATAAGATGCCGGAAAGTTCAGCGCTTTCCGCATCTTATTCCATTCCTGCCGGAACCGGTTCACATATATCTGCTGCGGTCCGGGTGTCATGTTGGCTCCGAATAGGTAGTCCTGCGATGGGTAGTCGAAGATATGCTGCTCGATCATCAGCTTCAACACAGTGTCGTTGAGCGCTACGACCTGCCCCTTGCGGTTCTTGGCCACACTCTCCGATATATACACGCTTTGCTCTGTTATTGATATGTCACCTATCTTAATATAGCGTAGCTCGTCTGGTCGTATGAAGGTGTAGTACTCCATCATACACGCTAAGTAAAATGAGGGGTTGTTCTGTTGCGTCCACTCCCTCACCTTGCGCAGGTCTTTGGCCTCAAGCGGTGAGCGCAGCTTCTCGTCTTCGCGCAGCATGTGTATGCTCTCGATGGGATTGCGGTCGATATACTTCCGCTCCGCTAACCAGGTGCAGAATGCTGACAGCCATGTGCGGTAGTTGTTGCGAGATTTTGCAGAGAGGTCCTTGTCGAGAATGAGGTAGTCAAGAAAATCTACTGCGAAGGCTGTATTTAGCTGATAGGCATATTTTATTTTCGCACCTACTTCTTCGGTGAAAACCGACAATTGCTTGAGCCTGCTTCGATAGTCGGTAGCGGTCTTCGGCTTGAGTATCCCCTTCTTCTCCGCTGCTTCAATATAGGTGCTGTATCTGTCGAATACTACGCCAAGTTCTGTGTACTGCCGTGTGTTGGTGGTGTTGACAAAAGGGTTCCACCCGGATAAAAGTTTGTGAGTTAGATTGTAAACAAGCACGGCTGCAATTTTCTCTCTCTCCGCTTTGTTGTGGTAGCGGTCGAGCATGTAGCGCTTACGCTTCAGTCTGTCTGTAGTCGGATCGTAAGCGAAGAAGTCAACATAATAGGATTTACCCCGATGTATCCTCGGCAGGGTATACCCTATTATTTCTTTTGTAGATAAGAAATTTTTGGCTTTAGAGTACATTTTTTTACATTGTTCGGCTCCTGCCAACCAATGTGATTATACAATATGGGCTCAT
>ERZ1031449.60-NODE-60-length-24650-cov-7.199512_pt1 | contig 24650 bp, 14 predicted proteins | sample MGYA00516705_ERZ1031449 | MGnify/ENA primary metagenome ERZ1031449 (study PRJEB33719, sample SAMN04261152) | wastewater metagenome | biome: rural village; feature: human; material: feces | host: Homo sapiens | place: El Salvador | collected 2013-01-14 ... | reverse complement strand
GTGAATGGCCAAGGCTATTTATGATTTTCTTTTTATATCATCAAGAAATAAACGATGTTAGATGGGAGCAGTTTTAAAACTTAAAACTGCTCCCGTCTTATAATAGCAAGCGCCTAAAGTTGGCGTGAGGAAATTGAGCTGATATATTTTTGTAACAAAACGGAGCAACCAAAGCCATTCACCTCCCTCACTCAACATCTGGTCGCTTGCCAAAGCAAGAAGGATAGGGGTGAGCCGCTGATAGATGGCGGGGGAAGAGGCTTCCAATACCCTAAGCCATTCACTCCCCTCCATAAGGGGAGGGGTGAGCCGCGAAGCGGCGAGGGGGAGGGGCTTTGGGTGAGGGGCTTTGGTGTATTTTTTTGTCCTCTCTTATTACATTCTCTCCGGCACCTCAATGCCCAGCAGCGCCATGCCGTTCTTAATGGTCTTCGCCACGTTCTTGGCGAGCACCAGACGCACAGCCTTCTCGTCGGCGCTGTCGGCACCAAGGATAGAATAGTCGTGATAGAACTGGTTAAACTCCTTGGTCAGCTCATAGCAGTAGTTGGCGATGCCGCTGGGCGAGTAGTCCTTACCTGCCTGCTCCACGGCAGCACCAAACTCGCTGATTTTCTGAATCAGCTCCTGCTCCTTGTCGCTGAGCGGCATGTTGTCGCCCAAGATTGTAGGCACAACCACGCCTTCGGCCTCTGCCTTGCGGAGGATAGAGCGTATGCGAGCGTAGGTGTACTGTATGAAAGGACCCGTGTTACCGTTGAAATCGATGCTCTCCTCGGGGTTGAACAGCATGTTCTTGCGAGCGTCAACCTTGAGGATGAAATATTTCAGGGCACCGAGGCCCACCACGCGGGCGATCTCGTTGCGCTCCTCCTCGCTCATGTCCTTAAACTTGCCCAGCTCCTCACTGGTCTTCTTGGCGTCGCCGATCATGGCAGCGATCAGATCGTCGGCATCGACCACCGTTCCCTCGCGGCTCTTCATCTTGCCGTTAGGCAGCTCCACCATGCCGTAAGAGAAGTGGACAAGCTCCTTGCCCCACTTGAAGCCCAGACGGTCAAGCAGCAGCGAGAGCACCTGGAAATGATAATTTTGCTCGTTGCCCACCACATAGATCATCTTGTCAATGGGGAAGTCGGCGAAGCGCATCTCGGCGGTGCCGATGTCCTGCGTCATGTAGACGCTGGTGCCGTCGGCGCGGAGCAGCAGCTTCTGGTCCAGGCCCTCGTTTGTGAGGTCAGCCCACACCGAGTTGTCGTCCTTGCGGAAGAACAGGCCCTTCTCCAGACCTTCCTCCACCTTCTTCTTGCCCACGAGGTAGGTGTTCGACTCATAATAGATCTTGTCGAAGCCCACGCCCAGCGCCTTGTAGGTCTCGTCGAAGCCGGCATAGACCCAGTCGTTCATCTTCTTCCAGAGAGCACGCACCTCGGGATCGTTCTGTTCCCATTTCACGAGCATCTCATGAGCCTCCTTGATGAGCGGACTCTCAGCCTTGGCCTTCTCCTCGGCAGCCTCTTCAGCCATGCCTTCAGCCACATACTTGGCCTTCAGCTCCTTCACCTCCTCGCGGTAGTGTTTGTCGAACGCCACATAGTAGTCGCCAATGAGGTGGTCGCCCTTCTTTCCGCTTGTCTCGGGTGTCTCGCCGTTGCCCCACTTGAGCCATGCGAGCATCGACTTGCAGATGTGTATGCCTCTGTCGTTCACGATGTTGGTCTTCACCACGCGGTTGCCGTTGGCCTCCATGATCTGTGCGAGCGACCAGCCGAGCAGGTTGTTGCGCACATGTCCGAGGTGGAGAGGCTTGTTGGTGTTGGGAGACGAATACTCAATCATGACGAGCGGCGACTTGTCGTCGGCATGCTTCTCGCCGAAGGTGGGGTCAGCGTTTATGCTGTTGAGCAGCGAGAGCCATGCTGCCTTGGCCACGGTGATGTTGAGGAAGCCCTTCACAACGTTGAATTTCTCCACCGCCTTACAGTTTTGCCCGAGCCACTGTCCGATCTCCTGGGCAGTGTCCTCAGGCTTCTTGTGCGACATCTTGAGGAATGGGAACACTACGAGCGTGAGGCTACCCTCAAACTCGCGCTTGGTCTTCTGCAGCTGCACCATCTTCTCAGGCACATCCTGTCCGTAAAGCTCCTTCACGGCTTTCTGTGCCGCGAGGCTTATTTCTTGTTCGATGTTCATAATTGCGTATTGTCGTTTTTTGTTGTTTTCTTTACGTTTTGTTATAATAATGTGCAAAGTTACGCATTATTTTAAAAAGATGCGATGCATATTGCCAAAAAAACGAAGCCGCAGATGCTTTTATGCCAAAGATTTGCTGTAACTTTGCACATTATATACACAACACGCAAATTTTTATGAAGAAACTTTTCATTGAGACATACGGCTGCCAGATGAACGTAGCCGACTCGGAGGTGGTGGCCTCTATCATGCAGATGGCCGGTTACGAGCTGTGCGAAGACGAGGCACAGGCCGACGCCATCTTCCTCAACACATGCTCCATTCGCGAAAACGCGGAGAACAAGATATACAGCCGCCTGGAGGCTCTGCACGCAGAGCAGAAGAAGGGCCGCGACATCATCTTGGGCGTCTTGGGCTGCATGGCAGAGCGCGTGCGCCAGGACCTCATCGACAACCATCATGCCAACCTGGTGTGCGGTCCCGACTCTTACCTCAACCTCCCCGACATGGTGGCACAGTGTGAGAACGGCAACAACGCCATGAACATTGAGCTGTCTACCACCGAGACCTACCGCGACGTCGTGCCGCAACGCATCGGACACGGCAAGGTGAGCGGCTTCGTGAGCATTATGCGTGGCTGCAACAATTTCTGCCATTACTGCATCGTGCCCTACACCCGTGGACGCGAGCGCTCACGCGACGTGGAGAGCATACTGCGCGAGGTGCGCGACCTGCACGACCGTGGCTTCAAGGAGGTCACGCTGCTCGGACAAAACGTCAACAGCTACGGTCTCACACCTGCCGGCAAGCGCATGGAGGGCGGCGTGTCGTTTGCCGAACTGCTGCGCAAGGTGGCACAGAGCGTGCCCGACATGCGCGTGCGCTTCACCACATCAAACCCCGAGGACATGACCGACGACATCTTGCACGCCGTCGCCGACGAGCCAAACCTCTGCAAGCACATCCACTTCCCCGCACAAAGCGGATCGAGCAAGATCCTGAAGCTCATGAACCGCAAATACACACGCGAGCAGTATCTGGAGCGCGTGGAGGCCATACGCCGCATCATCCCCGGCTGCGGACTGTCCACCGACCTGTTTGTGGGCTACCACGACGAGACACCCGAGGACCACGCCCTCACGCTGTCGCTCGTCAAGGAGTGTATGTTCGACTCGGCTTTCATGTTCAAATATTCGGAGCGCCCTGGCACCTTCGCCGCCAAGCACCTGCCCGACAACGTGCCTGAAGAGGTCAAGATAGAGCGCCTTAACGAGCTCATACGCTTGCAGACAGAGATCTCTGCCCAGCAAAACCGCAAGGACATCGGCAAGACCTTCGAGGTGCTCGTCGAGGGCTTCAGCAAGCGCTCACGCGAGCAGCTCATGGGACGCACAGAACAGAACAAGGCCGTGGTGTTCGACAAGCAAGGCCACCACATCGGCGACCGCGTCATGGTAAAGATTGTCGACGCCACAAGTGCAACACTCATAGGCAACGCTATATGAAAGAATTCCTCCTTATCCTGAGGCGCTTCATACCGCCCTACAAAAAGTATCTCGTGCTGACGGTGCTGTTCAACATCCTGTCGGCCGTGCTCAACATCTTCTCCTTCGCCGCCCTCATACCCATCTTGCAGATCCTGTTCCGCACAGAGGGAACGGGAACGGCAACACACCTCATGCCGTGGACGCTCGACAACATAAAGGAGGTGATGGCCAACAACGCCGACTATTATGTGACGCAGCTCATTGGCAACGTGGGAGCAACGACAACGCTGCTGCTCATCGGCCTGTTCCTCGCCTTTACCACCTTCCTCAAGACGGGTGCCTATTTTCTCTCGTCGGCAACCATCATACCCATCCGCACGGGTGTGGTGCGCGACATTCGCAACCAGCTCTACGCAAAGATCACGTCGCTGCCCCTCGGGTTCTTCTCCGAGGAGCGCAAAGGCGACATCATTGCACGCATGACGGGCGACGTGGGCGAGATAGAAAGCAGCATCATGTCGTCGCTCGACATGCTCTTCAAGAACCCCATTCTCATCATCTCCTATTTCACCGCCCTGCTCTTCATCTCGTGGCAGCTGACGCTCTTCACCCTCGTCTTCGTGCCCGTCTTCGGATGGTTCATGGGCTTCGTGGGAAGAAAGCTCAAGCGCAAGTCGATAGAGGCACAGAGCCTGTGGAGCGACACCATGTCGCAGGTGGAGGAGACGCTCGGCGGACTGCGCATAATAAAGGCGTTCTGCGCCGAAGAGAAGATGAACAACCGCTTCAGCGACATCAACAACCACTACCGCTCATCGGTGCAGCGCGTGAACATACGCCAGCAGATGGCGCACCCCATGAGCGAGTTCTTAGGCACGGTGCTCATCATCATTGTGCTGTGGGTGGGCGGCATCCTGGTGCTCGACCAGCAGATCCTGTCGGGACCGACGTTCATCTATTATCTCGTGATGCTCTACTCGATCATCAACCCTCTCAAAGACTTCTCCAAGGCAAGCTACAACATACCCAAAGGTCTCGCATCGATGGAGCGTGTCGACAAGATCCTGAAGGCGGAGAACACCATCAAGGAACCTGCCAACGCCAAGCACATCAACGCGTTCGAGCACCAGATCGAGTTTCGCCATGTGTCGTTCCGCTACGGCGAACAGTGGGTGCTGCGCGACATCAACCTCGTCATTCCCAAGGGCAAGACCATTGCGCTGGTGGGACAGAGCGGCAGAGGCAAGTCGACACTCGTCGACCTCATTCCGCGCTATTATGACGTGCAGCAGGGCGAGGTGCTCATCGACGACATAAACGTCAAAGACCTCGGCATACACGACCTCCGGCAGCTCATAGGCAACGTGAACCAGGAGGCCATCCTGTTTAACGACTCGTTCATCGGAAACATAACCTTTGGCGTGGACCACGCCACACAGGAGCAGGTGGAGCAGGCGGCACGCATTGCCAACGCCCACGAGTTTATTATGCAGAGCGAGCACGGCTACGACACCAACATCGGTGACCGCGGCGGACGTCTATCGGGCGGACAGCGCCAACGTGTGAGCATTGCGCGTGCCATCCTCAAGAACCCGCCCATCCTCATCCTCGACGAGGCCACATCGGCGCTCGACACCGAGAGCGAACGTCTGGTGCAGGATGCGCTTGAACGGCTCATGAAGACGCGCACCACCGTGGCCATTGCCCACCGTCTGTCAACAATCAAAAACGCTGACGAGATATGCGTGCTCCACGAAGGACAGATCGTGGAACGTGGCACACACGAGGAGCTGCTCAAGATCGACGGCTACTACAAGAAGCTGCATGACATGCAGGCTTAAGAGCGACGGACATGCAGGGCTTTCAAACAAGCTAACCCTAAAAACGGGAACCGCTTGAGGAGGACCGTTATAAAAAGAACCGCTTGAGGGGAACCGTTAGAAAAAGAACCAATGAAAAAATGTTGGTCTTCGGAGCAAGAAAAACCATTGGTCAAAAAGGCAACAGAACAATAGGACAAAAAGAAAAGAAGAAAAGATGACTTACTTCATTCTTATAAACAACCAGCAGCAAGGCCCATACACCCTCGATGAGCTGCGCAGCCGCAACATAACGTCGGCAACGCTGGTTTGGAGAGAGGGCATGGCCGACTGGACACCGGCATGGAAGGTGGCCGAGCTGGTATCGTTGTTCCATGCAGACGCTGCTGACAACGCACAAACCACACCGCCGCCAGCTCCCTCAGCGGGAGCAACGGGAGCGGCCACGGCACCTTATGCAGCAGAGCAAGGAACCTCAGCTACACAAGGAGCTTCGGCTGCACAAGGAGCTTCGGCTGCACAAGGAGGAGCCTCTTCTCAACAGGCAGGCGCAGGCAGCTCTTACGCTCAGCAAGCAGCACAAGGCCGCTATAACACCAACCAGCTCTACGCCGACGCACAGGATGACGAAACCGTGGACCATGGCAACGGCTATGAGGAACGTGAGGAGCACAAGAGCCACACGTTGCGAAACGGGTGCATTGGACTCATCCTCGTTCTTGCCGCAATGGCCATTGGCCTGATGGCAACCTGTCCAACCGAGCAAGACCACCGCGAGGCCATAACGAAGGAGATGAACCGCTTCATCAAGGAGTCGACCGACAACCAAGGCGACGCATGGGGCGTCATTGGCAACATCATATCGCAAAAGATCGTGGGCGTGGTTGTGGACAACCTCATCGAGGTCGACAACTACGGCGTGTGCTCCGTGGGCAGCATAACGTTTAAGGGAAAGACGCACCGCGTGTCGTTCGGAATACTCGGACATGTCTTCACCTTCGATGCCGATGACATTCAACGCGCATTGGAGAATGGCGGCGATGCCTCCGACATCTTCCATTCTCCTCTCAACAGCCCGGGCGACAACGACAGCAGCTCTGACGACGGAAGCACAGACGAAGGAAGCACAGACGGAGGAAGCTCTGACAACGGAAGCAGCACAGACGACGGTGGCAGCAGCTACGACCAGCAGGACGGCTCTGCAGACGATGGACAAAGCGACGGAAGCTCTGACAGCAACGGGGCCGACGGAAGCGACATGAGCAACATGTAATTGGAGCTTTTTTCACATCTTCTGTTTCATACCTATGCAAAAAATCACTACCTTTGCATAAGATAGGCTGCACCTCATAATAAAAAGCAAAAAAAACAACGACATACAACTATGGAATACAATTTCAGAGAAATCGAGAAGAAATGGCACCAACAGTGGGTAAAGGATAACACCTACAAGGTGACCGAGGACCCCAACAAGCAGAAATTTTATGTGCTCAACATGTTCCCCTACCCTTCGGGAGCCGGACTTCATGTGGGACACCCGCTCGGCTACATCGCCAGCGACATATACGCGCGTTTCAAGCGCCTGAACGGATTCAACGTTCTAAACCCCATGGGCTACGATGCCTACGGACTGCCAGCTGAGCAGTATGCCATACAGACAGGACAGCACCCTGAGGTAACAACCGTGGCCAACATCAACCGCTACCGCGAGCAGCTCGACAAGATCGGATTCTCGTTCGACTGGAGCCGCGAGGTGCGCACCTGCGACCCTAAATATTATCACTGGACACAGTGGGCCTTTGAGAAGATGTTCAAGTCGTTCTTCTGCAACTCTTGCCAGAAGGCACAGCCCATAGAGAAGCTCATCAAACACTTCGAGCAGAATGGCACCGAGGGTCTGGACGTGGCCCAGAGCGAACCGCTCGAGTTTACGGCTGACCAGTGGCACGCCATGAGCGAGGTAGAGAAGGAGCAGACGCTCATGAACTATCGCATAGCCTACCTTGGCGAGACGATGGTCAACTGGTGTGCCGGCCTGGGCACCGTGCTGGCCAACGACGAGGTGGTGAACGGCGTGAGCGAGCGTGGCGGCTACCCCGTGGTGCAGAAGAAGATGCGCCAGTGGTGCCTACGCACAAGCGCCTACTCGCAGCGCCTGCTCGACGGTCTTGACACCATCGACTGGAGCGACTCTATAAAGGAGACACAGAAAAACTGGATCGGACGCTCTGAAGGAACAGAGATGCAGTTTGCGGTGAAAGACAGCGACATCAAGTTCACCATCTTCACCACCCGTGCCGACACCATCTTCGGCGTGACCTTCATGGTTCTCGCACCCGAGAGCGAGCTCGTGGAGCAGCTCACCACACCCGAACAGAAGGCTGCCGTTGACGAGTATCTGGCTTATGTGAAGAAGCGCACAGAGCTCGACCGCATGGCAAACCACTCGGTAACAGGCGTGTTCTCAGGCTCTTACGCCGTGAACCCCTTCACGGGCGACAGCATACCGGTGTGGATCTCTGAGTATGTTCTCGCCGGCTACGGCACAGGAGCCATCATGGCTGTGCCTGCCCACGACTCGCGCGACTATGCTTTCGCGCGCCATTTCAACCTGCCCATCATACCTCTCATCGAGGGTGCCGACGTGAGCGAGGAGAGCTTCGACGCCAAGGACGGCATCGTCATGAACTCGCCCGCTGAGGGCAAGCAGACGCTCGACGGCTTCTCTCTCAACGGTCTGACCGTGAAAGAGGCCATCGCTGCAACGAAGAAGTTTGTTACGGAGAAGGGCCTCGGCCGCGTGAAGGTCAACTACCGTCTGCGCGACGCCATCTTCTCGCGCCAGCGCTACTGGGGCGAGCCGTTCCCCGTCTATTACAAGGACGGCATGCCACAGATGCTCCCCGAGGAGTGTCTGCCGCTGGAGCTGCCCGAGATCGAGACCTACAAGCCCACCGAGACCGGCGAACCGCCATTGGGACGCGCCAAGATGTGGGCATGGGACGTGGAGAAGCGCCAGGTCGTTGACAAGGCACTGGTCGACAACAAGACCGTGTTCCCGCTGGAGCTGAACACCATGCCGGGCTTCGCCGGCTCATCGGCCTACTATCTGCGCTACATGGACCCCAACGACGACACGGCGCTGGTGTCGAAAGCGGCCGACAAATACTGGCAGAACGTAGACCTCTATGTCGGTGGCTGCGAGCACGCCACAGGCCACCTTATCTATTCGCGCTTCTGGAACAAGGTGCTCTTCGACCTCGGCGTGAGCTGCAAGGAGGAGCCGTTCCAGAAACTCGTCAACCAGGGCATGATCCAGGGACGAAGCAACTTCGTGTTCCGCATAAACAACGACGACCACTCGAAGGCACCCGTGTTCGTGAGCCTCGGTCTCAAGGACCAGTATGACACCACCCCCATCCACGTCGACGTGAACATCGTGTCGGCCGACGTGCTCGACATCGAGGCGTTCAAGAAATGGCGTCCCGAGTATGAGAACGCCGAGTTTATACTGGAGGACGGCAAGTATATCTGCGACGCTGCTGTGGAAAAGATGTCGAAGTCGATGTTCAACGTCGTGAACCCCGACATGATCGTGGAGCGTTACGGCGCCGACACCCTGCGCCTGTATGAGATGTTCCTCGGTCCCGTGGAGCAGAGCAAACCGTGGGACACCAACGGCATCGACGGCTGCCACCGCTTCCTGAAGAAGTTCTGGGGCCTCTATTACGACAACCGCTCCGACAACATGCTCGTCAACAACGACGAGCCGTCAAAGGACAGCATGAAGAGCCTGCACAAGCTCATCAAGAAGGTGACCGACGACATCGAGAAGTTCTCTTACAACACCTCGATCTCGGCATTCATGATTGCCGTGAGCGAACTGCAACAGCAGAAGTGCCACTCAAAGGCTGTGCTTGAGCCGCTCGCTGTGCTCATTGCGCCCTTCGCTCCCCATGTTGCCGAGGAGCTGTGGCACGCCATGGGTCACGACACCACGGTCTGCGACGCACAGTGGCCCGAGTTTAACCCCGCCTTCCTCGTAGAGAGCGAGATGCAGCTCACCGTGTCGTTCAACGGCAAGGCACGCTTCCAGAAGAAGTTCCCCGCCGACGCCAAGAACGACGACATACAGGCTGCCGTGCTCGCCGACGAGCAGAGCCAGAAATATCTCGACGGCAAGCAGGTCATCAAGGTGATCGTCGTGCCGAAGAAGATCGTGAACGTGGTGGTTAAGTAGAAATCACGGTTTGGCGTGCCTGCGAACGGACACGCCAAACCACATAAAACGAAAACTATGCAACTGTTAAAAAGCAAAGCTGTGTGGAACGAGGTTAACGATTACTTTTTCATAACCCTCGGACTCCTGCTTTACACCTTCGGATGGACAGTGTTCATGCTGCCCTACCAGATTGTGACGGGAGGCGTGACCGGTATCGCCGCCATCGTGTTCTATGCTACGGGGCTGCCTATCTCGCTAACCTACTTTGTCATCAACTTTGTGCTCCTCATAGCGGCGTTGAAGATATTGGGTCTGAAATTCATGATCAAGACCGTCTACGCCATCTTCATGCTGTCCTTCTTCCTCTATGTCGCGCAAAACGTCATGACCTCAAGCGACGGCCAGCTCATTCGCGTGCTCGGCGAGAACAACACGTTCATGTCGCTCGTCATAGGCTGCTGCCTCACAGGCACCTCGCTCGCCATCGTGTTCCTGCACAACGGCTCAACGGGAGGCACCGACATCGTGGCAGCCATCGTGAACAAATATCACAACCTGTCGCTCGGCACCGTGCTCATCTTTGTCGACATCCTCATCATCGGCTCGTCGTTCCCCGTGTTCGGCGAGAAATATGGCTACGAGATGGGTCTGCGCATCATGGTGACAGGTCTCTGCGCCATGATGATCGAGAACTTTGTGCTCGACTATGTGATGAACGCCCGACGCGAGTCGGTGCAGTTTCTCATCTTCTCGCGCAAATATGACGAGATAGCCTATGCCATAGGCACAAAGCTCGACCACGGCGTGACCATTCTCGACGGCCACGGCTGGTACACAGGCAACGAGGTGAAGGTGCTCTGCATCCTGGCACGCAAGAACGAGAGTGCCGGCATCTTCCGCATGATAAAGATCATCGACCCCAACGCCTTCGTGAGCCAGAGCGCTGTCATCGGCGTCTACGGCGAGGGCTTCGACCGCATAAAGGTGAAGGTCACAGACAAGCACACCGAGGAACTGCAACGACACATGAAGATGCAGGAGAAGCTGGAGGCTTACAGGGCAAAGGTGGAAAGCCAAAAGAAAGAAGAAGCCAAGAGCGAGAGCTAAGGAGCGAAAGCTTCTTAAGATTTAATTGAACTTTCGCATGTAAATAAAAAAACATATCAGATAGTTACAAGCTTAAATGGCCGCTAACCATGCGAATAAGCTTTTTTTTTGCGCTTCGCGCTTTTTTTAAACATTAATTATCATTAATGACCCATTAATTATCATCAATACGCGCTTCGCGCGGAAAAAATTAATATTCAATTAATGATAATTAATGTTTAAGAAAAAGACACGAGCGCGAAGCGAAATGTAAATATTAAACGTTTGTGAAAGTTCTGAAAACCTAAGCCATGGGCTGAGCTCAAAAAGCAAAAAGCCCAAGCACAAAGCAAAAGAAGAGAAGATGAAAAAGATTGTATTTGCAACCAACAACCTCCACAAGCTGGAGGAGATACGCCAGATCCTTGGCAGCAGCATGGAGGTGGTGTCGCTTGCCGACATAGGCTGCCATGCCGACATCCCCGAGACCGCCGACACGCTGGAGGGCAACGCCATGCAGAAGGCACAATATGTGTGGGACCATTACCACATGAGCGTCTTTGCCGACGACACGGGCCTGGAGGTCGACGCCCTCAACGGAGCACCCGGCGTTCACAGCGCACGCTACGCCGAAGGCACTGACCACAACTCGGAGGCAAACATGGAGAAGCTTCTGCGCGAGCTCAACGGCAAGACCTCGCGCACAGCCCACTTCCGCACCGTCATAGCCCTGCTGCTGGCAGAGGATGGCAACGAGGCAGAAGCCGCCAAAGATGAAGAAGCGGCCGACGGCGCAGAAGCTGCCAAGGCCCCCTGCACCACCCCCAAGGAGCACCTCTTCGAGGGACGTGTCGACGGCACCATTGCCACCGAGAAGCGCGGCACCGCAGGCTTTGGCTATGACCCCTTGTTTGTGCCCGACGGCTACGACCAGTCGTTTGCACAGCTGGGAACAGACATCAAGAACACCATCTCCCACCGTGCGCGGGCCGTGGAGAAGCTCTGCTGCTTCCTCAAGCAAACGGGGCTGTAAAGAGCTGTAAAGAACAGTTTTTACTTTTCAACCATTCTCAACTCTGCGGCTATAAAGAACAGAAAAGAGCTGTAAAGAACTGTAAAAGAGCTGTAAAGAACAGCAAAGAACAGCAAAAAAGCTGTAAAGAGTAACAAGCATTGAATTTTCGCAAGCGGAAGTTCAATAGACAATAACAACAAAAGAAGACGAAGGAACATGCGAAAGGCAATTTTGTCACTGTTTTTGGTCTTGGCTGCCGTGGCGTTGACCACGCAGAAGGCATGCGCCGCTACCATAGGGTCGTGGAAGAACATGCTGTCTTATTCGACCATAACACAAATAGAGTCGACAGACAGCAAGGTCTATGTGCTCGCGTCGGGAGGTCTGTTTTCGTACAACCCCACTGACGGCGAGGTGCAGACCTATGACAAGACAACCGGACTGAGCGACTGTGGCATTGCGCACATAAGATGGTGCCCGGCGGCGAAACGGCTGATGGTGCTCTATGACAACGGCAACATAGACCTCATCTGTGCCGACGGCTCCGTCATAAACCTGCCCGAATATTACAACAAGACGCTCACCGAGAGCAAGACGGTGAACCTGCTCACCGTGCAGGGCAAGTATGTGTTCATGTGTACCGCCTTCGGCGTGGTCAAGGTGAACGTCGCCAATGCCGAGATTGCAGACACCTACAGCCTGGCGCTCAGCATCAACGATGTGGCAGCCACGTCGAAGAACATGTTTGCAGCCACCGACCAGGGGCTCTACAGCGCACCGCTCACAGCCAACCTCAGCGACAAGAACGAGTGGAAGAAGCTGTCGGGACGCGCCTACAAGAACCTGTTCTGCCTCAACGACAAGCTCTACGGCACAAACAACGGATACCTCGACGCCATAAGCGCCGACGGCTCTTACAGGAAGGTCTACGACACCTGGAGCAACAAGATGCTGAAGTTTGCTGACCATGTGCTGCTCTTCGGCACAGGACACGCCTACCTTTTTGACACGTCAGAGACCGTTACGACCATCCCCAACACGTTCCTTGTTTTCGGCTATAACAGCTCTACCCGCACCTTCTGGGTGGCCGACAACGACGCCGACGCCACATACACAGGCAAGCTGGCAAGCGTCACCTTTGAGAACAACAACCTCACGGAGCCTGTCTATGGCGTGAGAGGCATAACGCCCGACGGACCGCTCACCAACAATTTCTTCTATATGACCCTGTCGCAAGGCAAGCTCATGGCGGTGCAAGGCTATGGCAACCCGGGCGACGTGATGGTCTATGACGGCACCACATGGTCGGCGTTCGACAACAGTTTCGCCTCAACGCTCGGCCATGTCTACAGATCACATTATTGCGTAGCCACAGACCCCCTCAACCCGAGCCGCACACTTGTCTCGGGCCACACCGGCCTTTACGAGTTTATCGACGGAAAGTTTTCGCGACATTGGAACATGAACAACAGTGCGTTGCGACCGGCAGTCGGCGTGAAAGAAGAATCATACCTCAACAACACCCTCGTGCGTGGCATCTGCTTCGGAAGCGACGGCACAGCCTGGATCACGAACCCGCAGAGCGCCACGACATCGGTCTTCTCGATAGCACCCGACGGCACATGGACCTCACACCACCAGGCGCTGTTCACCTACAACTTCGAGTGTTCGCTTCACGGACTGGGCCAGATGTTCTTCGACCACAACGGCCTGCTGTGGTTCACCAACAACAACTGGATACAGCCCGCCTTGTTGTGCTATGACACCGCCACCAAGGCCCTGAAACGCTACACCTCGTTCATAAACCAAGACTTCACACCGCTCTCGCCGCTCTTCTATGTGCGCTGCGCCGTGGAAGATGCCGACCACAACATCTGGATAGGCACCGACGTGGGACCGGCCATGCTCACAGCCTCGACCTTGGCTTCGGGCGGCGACACGTTCACACAGGTCAAGGTGCCACGCAACGACGGCACAAACCTCGCCGACTATCTGCTCTCGGGCCTGGACATAAACCAGATCATCGTTGACGGCGCAAACCGCAAGTGGTTCGCGACAAACACCAACGGCCTGTACCTCATCGACAGCGACAACATAACGCAGCTGCATCATTTCACGACGGAGAACTCGCCGCTGCCAAGCAACGAGATCCTGTCGTTGGCGCTTGACAACACCACGGGCGAGCTGTTCATAGGCACCTCGGCAGGCCTCTGCTCTTACATGACCGACTCGTCACAGCCCAGCGACAAGATGACGAAAGACAACGTCTATGCCTACCCCAACCCCGTGAGTCCCGACTATCACGGCCTCATCACCGTCGTGGGCCTCACGCTTAACGCCGACGTGAAGATCGTGACAGCCAACGGCGCCCTCGTGGCAGAGGGACGGAGCAACGGCGGCACCTTCACATGGGACGGCTGCGACAAACAAGGACGGCGCGTGGCAAGCGGCGTCTACATGGTGCAGACGGCAACGGGCGACGGCGGCAAAGGCACGGTGTGCAAGATTGCGGTCGTGAACTGATCTTAAAGCTCATCACAGCTCAATAAAGCTCAATCATTAACAGCAAAACATCATTCTGAGAAATTGAAGATCTTTTTTAACCATAAGGAAGAAGTGTGGAACTCGTGGTCACACGGAGCAGGAATAATCTTGGGACTCGTCATAGGCACGGTGTTCCTCGTGTGGTGCGGATGGGCACGCAACGGATGGGCCACAGCAGGCATTATCCTCTACCTCTTCGGCATGCTCTGCTCTTATGTGGCTTCGACAGTGTATCACGCCATCAGCGCCTGGTCGCCATGGAAGGAGAGGTTGCGCAAGTGGGACCACGCCGCCATCTACTGGCACATCGCAGGCTCCTACTCGCCCATCACGCTCATCGCCATGCGCGAATATGGCTATTGGGGCTGGGCGCTCTTCATCTTCATCTGGCTCGCCGCCATCGCGGGCACGATAAAGAGCTTCTGTGGCCTGAAGGGTCACAGTCGTGTAGAGACCGTGTGTTTCGTGGTCATGGGCCTCAGTGTGCTCGTGGCCTTCGGACCGCTCATCCACTGTGTCAGCACCACCGCCGTGGCGTGGATCATCGCCGAGGGTGTGAGCTACATCACGGGCGCCGTGTTCTACAGCCTTAACAAGAAGCGGTTCATGCACACCGTCTTCCATTTCTTCGTGCTCCTCGGCTCGGTGTGCCACATCGTGGCGGTGTGGAATATATTGATGAGGTATTTGTAAGAGTTTTGAATTTTGAATGTTGAATGTTGAATTGTCGGCTTTCAGCCGATGTTGAGTTTTCGAATGTTGATTTTTCCTCTTAAAACATTGCTATTGGATTCTTCACTCTTCGTTCTTCACTCTTCACTTAATAAGTTTTTCACTCTTCACTTAATTAAATGAGTTCACTAAAAGAAAAAACTGCAAAAGGTCTGTTCTGGGGCGGCATGAACAACATGGTGCAACAGATCGTGGGGCTGGCGTTCGGCATTGTGCTCGGACGACTGCTCTCACCTTACGACTATGGCATGATGGCGATGATCAGCGTGTTCTCGCTCGTTGCTACAGCCCTGCAAGACAGCGGTTTCAAGGTGGCTCTCACAAACCAGGAAAAACCTACCGATGCCGACTACAACTCGGTGTTCTGGTTCAACATCATCATGGGCCTTGCCATGTATGCAGTGCTCTTTGCTGCCGCTCCCCTCATAGCACATTATTATAACACACCCAAGGTGGTGCCGCTCTGCCGTCTGGCGTTCCTCAGCATCGTCATAGCATCGCTGGGCACGGCACAGTCGGCCTGGCTCTTCAAGAACCTCAGGGCCAAGCAGCAGGCCAAGGCGTCAATGGCGGCGGTGCTCGTGTCGAGCTGCGTGGGGGCGGGCATGGCGTTTGCAGGCATGGCCTACTGGTCTCTGGCAACGCAAGGCCTGGTCTATGTGGGCCTCAACACGTTGCTGCAATGGCACTACTCGCCTTGGCGACCCTCCCTCCACGGCATAACGTTCGCTCCCGTGAGACGGATGTTCCGCTTCTCTTGCAAAATTCTCGCAACGACCATCACGACGCACGTCAACAACAACGTGCTCAACATAATGCTCGGACATTATTTCACGCCACAAGACGCGGGCAACTATAACCAGGCATACCAGTGGAACTTCAAGTGCTTCTCGCTCGTCCAGAACATGGTGTCGCAGGTGGCGCAGCCCGTGCTCGTGGACCTGCGCAACGACAGTGAGCGGCAGCTTGCCGCCATGCGCAAGCTCATGCGCTTCACGGCGTTCATCTCCTTCCCCCTGCTCCTGGGTTTCGGCATGGTGGCACGCGAGTTTATTGTGCTCGCCATAACCGAACGGTGGCTCGCCAGCGCCCTGCTCATACAGATGCTCTGTGTGAGCGGAGCCTTCATGCCGCTCAACACGCTGCTCTCCAACGCCATCATAAGCAAGGGACAGAGCGGCACCTTCTTCCGTGCCACGCTGGCGCTCGGGCTGCTCAGCATCGTCCTCATGGCCATCATCTGGCCGTGGGGCATACGCGCCATGGTGGCTGCCTATGTGAGCCTCAACGTGGCATGGACATTCGTGTGGCATTGGCTCGTGCGACGCGCCACAGGCTACCGTCTGCGCCATTTCCTTGCCGACACCATGCCCTTCGCGCTCGCCGCCACCGCCGTCATGACCGTCACGGGGCTCGTCACAGCCCCCATCTCTTCGCTATGGCTTCTGCTCGCCGCCCGTGTGGTCCTCGCTGTCGTGCTCTATTATGCCGTCATGCGGGTGGCAAAGGTGAAGATTCTTGACGAGTGTGTCAGTTTTATCCTTAAAAGGAAACCCTCTGGAAAAGATTAGAAAAACATACGGATATGAAGAAAGACATCAGCGATAAGAACAACAGCTGCAACAGCAAAAACAGCAACAACGGCAGCAGCGACAACAACAACAGCCGCAGCAGCCAAAACAGCAACAACGGCAGCAGCGACAACAACAGCTGCAACAGCTCAAAAAGCAGCGACAGCAGCAAGAAGAGCAGCGGCAGCACCCCCGCCCGCCCCTCTGTGGCTGTGGTGATGTGTACCTATAACGGCGAGAAGTTTCTGCGCGAACAGCTCGACTCTATCTTAGACCAGACCTACCCCATAAGCGAGATCATCATTCAAGACGACCGCTCGACAGACGGAACGGTGGCGCTGCTAAGAGAGTATGAGGAGCGTCATCCCAACATCCATGTGTTCGTGAACGAGCAGAACCTCGGCTTCAACCTCAACTTCAAGACGGCGTGCATGCGACCGACAACCGACCTCATTGCCATCAGCGACCAAGACGACGTGTGGTTCAAGGACAAGATTGAGCGCCAAGTGGCTGCCATGGGAGAGAACAACATCTGCTGCTCCACCTATCTGCGCGGACGGTCCATGGAGACATCCCACAAGGTGGGCATGCAATATTCTTTGCCCGCCCTCCTCTTCACAAGCAGCATTGCAGGACACAGCATGCTCATGCGCCGCGACTTTCTGCAACGCGACGTGGTGTGGATGCCACATTTCTTCTACGACTGGAGCATCGCCGTCAACGCCTATTTCTACGGCTCACGCTCCGTGACACGCATTGAGGAGCCGCTCGACTGGCACCGCTCACACGATGGCGAGGCAGCCCTGAAACAGAGTCTGTCCGTCATGCCGGCCTTGAAGAAGCGCCCCACATGGCAACCTTACGTCAAGGGTCTGAAAGCCTATCGCCATCTGCAGAAGAAACCGCAGTGGGAGCAGTTCTACGCTTACATCAACAGCAGCACGCGCGGCATCGACGACCCGCAGTTTCGTCTTGCCCACCGTCTGTCTGCCCTCATGCTGCGCCGCGACACCCTGTCGCTGCTCCGCCTCATGTGGCTCTGCATGCGCCACCGCCGCACCGTCTACCGCAAGCCCTCGAGCACCAAAGGCCTGATGGGACGTGTCCACGGATTCTTCTTCCCCTTCATCTTCGCATATCGCCTCACCGCCTTTGATCTGTAGGATTGCTGGGAGGAAGATGGAAAACTGAGCTTTCTCAAACACATAACAATCGCAATGTAAGACAGTTACACACTTAAGCAGCATCTATTATGTGTATAACGGAACGATAATTTTGCGCTTCGCGCGGTTTTTTAAACATTAATTTCCATTAATTGAACATTCTTGCGCTCCGTAGGTGCTCAGGCGCTTTGCGGAGTATGAACATCAATAATTCGCGCTTCGCGCGTATTAATGGTAATTAATGGGTCATTAATGATAATTAATGTTTAAAAAACCGCGCGAAGCGCAAAAACAACATTACTTTATCATTACAGGAAAAAATTATCGGCAGAAAAAACTTGTAATGTCAAAAAAATTTTGTTTATTTGCAGAAGGATATCCACAATTGTGGAAAACCGACGAAACTATTGATTATTAACGTAACAACATACCGCTATGGCAAAAGGAAAGAAAGCAGGCAAACGCCTCGGAAAGAAACAGGTGTCGGAAAAACTGGTCGAGTTTTTCACACAACGCGGTGAACGGCCGGCGTCGTTCAAAGAGATATTCCGCACGCTGCATCTTGACACGCACCCCCTGAAAATGCTCGCCATCGACCTCATGGAGGAGATGGCATGGGACGACTTTCTCTCGAAGGTCAGCGACAACTCGTATCGTCTCAACAACAACGGACAGGTCATGGAGGGACGGTTCCAACGCAAACCCAACGGCAAGAACACCTTCACACCCGACGACGGCTCGACACCCCTCTTCGTGGCGGAGCGCAACTCGATGTCGGCGCTCAGCGGTGACCGCGTGAAGGTGTCGGTCATGGCGCGACGACAGAACCACATAAAGGAGGCACAGGTCATTGAGGTGCTGGAACACGCCAAAGACACGTTCGTGGGCAAGCTGCGCGTGGAGAAGGAGCTGGCGTTTCTCGTGACACCGGGATCGCTCTACACCAGCGACATCATAATACCCAAGAAGAAGCTGAAGGGCGGAAAGACGGGCGACAAGGCGGTGGTAAAGATCACACAGTGGCCCGACTCTGACCACAAGAACATCATGGGCGAGGTCGTCGACGTGCTCGGACCGACAGGCGACAACGATGTGGAGATGAACACCATCCTCGCACAATATGGCCTGCCTTACAAGTATCCGAAGAACGTGGAGGAGGCCGCCGACAAGATCACCGGCGAGATCACGCCTGAGGACGAGGCTGAACGCGAAGATTTCCGCCCGACGTTCACCTGCACCATAGACCCGCACGACGCCAAAGACTTTGACGACGCCCTGTCCATAAAGCAGCTGGGCAAGGGCCTGTGGGAGGTCGGTGTACACATTGCCGACGTGAGCCACTATGTGAAGGAAGGCTCCATCATTGACCGCGAGGCGGTGAAACGTGCCACGAGCATATATCTCGTCGACAGGACCATACCCATGCTGCCCGAGCGCCTCTGCAACTTTATCTGCTCTCTGCGGCCCGATGAAGACAAGCTCGCCTTCAGCGTGGTCTTCAACCTCAACGACGATGCTGAGGTTAAAGACTTCCGCATCGTTCACACCATCATACGCTCCAACCGCCGCTACTGCTACGAGGAGGTGCAGGAGCTGCTGGAACAGAACGGCGTGGTCGACGGCACAGGACAGCCCGCACCCGCTCCCGGACCCAAGGGCTACAAGGGCGAGAACGCCGACCTGCTCATACAGCTCGACCGCCTGGCAAAGAAGCTGCGCGAACAGAGGTTCAAGAACGGAGCGGTGAAGTTTGACCGCGAGGAGCTGCGCTTCGACATCGACGAGAAGGGACACCCCACGCGCTGCTACTTCAAACGCTCAAAAGACGCCAACAAGCTCATCGAGGAGTTTATGCTGCTGGCCAACCGCACCGTGGCAGAGAGCGTGGGCAAGGTGAAGAAGGGCAAGACGGCAAAGACGCTGCCCTATCGTGTGCACGACAACCCCGACCCGCAGAAGCTCGAGACGCTGCGCGAGTTTGTGGTCAAGTTCGGCTACAAGATGAAGACGCAAGGCACAAAGGGAGCCACGGCACGCGCGCTGAACAAGCTCATGGACGCGTGTGAGGGCAAACCCGAGGGCAACGTCATACAGCTCGTGGCGCTGAGGGCCATGATGAAAGCAAAATACAGCATTCACAACATCGGCCACTTCGGTCTGGCGTTCGACTATTACACCCACTTCACATCGCCCATACGCCGTTACCCCGACACCATGGTGCACCGACTCATCACGCGCTATCAGCAGGGAGGACGGTCTGCCAACAAGGACCACTATGAGGAGCTGTGTGAACACTGCAGCGACATGGAGCAGGTGGCAGCCAACGCTGAGCGCGACTCTATAAAATATAAGATGGTAGAGTTTATGGGCGACCACCTCGGCGAGGAGTTTGATGCCCACATCTCCGGCATACAGTCGTTCGGCATCTACTGCGAGATTGACGAGAACCACTGTGAGGGTATGGTGCCCATGCGCGACCTCGACGACGACTATTACGACTTTGACGAGCGCAACTACTGTCTCGTCGGCCGTCGCCGTCACAACCGCTACCAGCTCGGCGACCCCATACGCATAAAGGTGGCCCGCGTGAACCTGGAGAAGAAACAGCTCGACTTCACCATCATCTCCAACAATGGCACCAAGACAAAGAAAAAGACCGAAAAAGAGGATGGCGCCAAGGACGGTGAAAAACCAAAGGGCAACCGTAAAGGCGCAAGAAAAAGAGCAAAACAATAGAGGCTCTCTAACCGGGAGAACTGTGTAAATATGCAAAACAGAAAGCAGAAATGAATAAATATCCAAAACAGCGATTGTAAGCTAAAATAGGTATTCTGCTTTCTGTTTTCAAAAATAAGACAGTTTTAACTTATACTTTTTGTTAACAACTCTTAAAAACAGGGTTGTTTTGTCAAAGAGCCTCTTTGAGGCTGTCAAAGGGCCTTAATGAGCTCCTCAAAGAGCCTCTTTGACAACGTCAAATGGGCACTTTCAAATCGTAAGTTGGGCTCTTTGAGAACGCCACTAAAAAAGAGGGCAAAACTGCATAAATATACAGTTTTCCGCGTCCTCTTTTTCGTTTGTTTTTGGCGGTGCAAAAGACAAGCCACAAACTTGTGAGCTTCTTGTCTTTTTCTTACCTTTGCAATCTATATCAAGCAAAACACATATAAAATCAAGCAAATCACATACAAAACATGGAAAAGAAACAAATAGTTTTTATTGATTACATCCGCGTCGTGGCCTGTTTTCTGGTCATGCTTGTTCATGCCAGCGAAAATTTCTATGGTGCAGACAGCTCAGGATTGGCCGGCAATGTGTCAATGCTGGCCAACGAAAGCAACCGCTTCTGGGTCTCGTTCTATGACGGAGCGTTAAGCCGCATCTGCGTGCCTCTGTTCATGGTGGTGAGTGCTTTCCTTCTTGTGCCAATGAAGGAGGGCATGACGATGCACTCATTCTATAAACGGCGATTCATGCGCATCCTGCCACCGTTCATTATCTTTCAGCTCCTTTACACTTTCATCCCCGCCTTGCTCGGCCAATGGACGTGGAACGAAGCTTTGGACGGTCTGTGGATGTTGCCATTCAATTTCTCACCAATGGCCGGACACCTGTGGTTTATGTATCCGCTCATCTCGCTCTACCTCATCATCCCTGTCGTCTCGCCCTGGCTGGAAAAATCAACGGCCAAAGAGGAACTCACATTCATCGGCATTTTCATTCTCTCAACCTTCATTCCATGGCTTCACACTTTTGTCACCCGTGAGCTTTGGGGCGAATGTTTCTGGAATGGGTTTACAATGCTCTGGTACTGCTCAGGCTACCTGGGCTATCTGGTGCTGGCACATTACATCAGAAAGCACATCACCTGGAATCGGGGCAAGAGAATGAGAATCGGCTTGATCTGCCTTTTCATAGGTGGTGCCTTTACAGGTTGGTCATTCTGGTGGAAGGGTGTTCCCGGTCAGATCATAGAGACACCTCTGCTTGAATGGTCGTGGGAATTCTGTACGCCCAACGTGCTGCTGGCCACCTTTGGTGCCTTCCTGCTGTTCACATGTATTGAGCAGAAAGAAGCCCCCAGATGGATTACAGGCATTTCCCGCCTCTCGTTCAGCATGTATCTGATGCACCTGTTCTTTCTGGCCCCTATTGCCGGTTTCTTCGTGAACGGCAACCAGGCAGAGCCGCTCATACCTGTTTGGGCAGCTATCCCCTGCATAGCTCTGCTTGCCTTTATGTGCTGTGTGATTACCGGCAAGCTGCTATCATTTTTACCTGGGCACAAGTATTTTGGCATATAAAGCATATAAGCAGATGTTCAAAATTAATCGCATATTTGAATCTTATAAAAAGATGTTATGCGATTAATTTTGAACACCCTATTAACAATTTTGTAAAAAAGATTAGATGTTTTTGAATGACGAAGTCATGAAAAAGGCCGACTGCATGAGAATTACATTCCATACAGTCGGCCTTTTATGTTGTTTTTATCTTATTATCTCTTCAGCTTCAAAGTCCGAACGGAGCCATCAGTAGTGGTGACGCACACGACATAGAGGCCGTTGTTCAGCGCCGAGAGGCCAATCTGCACGTTAGGCGTTCCGTTGCCCAAGCCCTGCATTACCTGCTGACCTTGAGCGTTATACACCGTCCACTGTTTGATTGTCTTACCGCCCGACACCTCAGCCACGCCATCCTTGAAGGTCAGCTTGGCAGCAGGCGCGTCCTTCACGCTGTTTATGCCAGAGGTTACTGGCGTAATGCTCAGGTTGTCAATGCAGAGCGAGATGTAAGAACCCTCCTTGGTATAGCCGTGGAGACCTATATAGTAGATGCCCGGGGTGGCGATGGTGAAGTTTTTGTTGCATACTTGTTTCCATCCGCCTTGCACCGCCTTGTCACCAAACACGATCTCGTCATCGTGGCGGTCGAGCTCCGTGTTAAAGTTGCTGAGTTCTTCGTCGTTGTCGCTCAGCATCACAGCCCAGCTCCACTTGGCCGTTGCCGAGCCCTTGCCATAATAAGAAAGGTTATATTCACCATTCTCCATCTGTATTGGCGGCGAGATCAACCAGTCGTTCAGCGGGTCGCTGGCTGAAGCCTTATACAAACGAGCATAGTAGCCATCAAAATCTTTGTCTACAGAAGTGGATATTGACCATCCTGCACCATATTTATGCGGAAGATTAGCCGCTGTCCAGAACAGGCCGTCACCGTTTTTCTCAAACTTAGCGGTAAAGGGCGGCACCTTTGTCGCTACCACAGTTATGTTCTCTGTCTTGGCGCCCAAGCCTATCACGCCACCGCTGACAGCCTCTACCACATAACAGTAGATGCCCTCGTCAGAAAGAGCCTCGCTGAAGGTGAGCTCCTTCTGGTTTGCTGACAGCTGCTCATAGGTCTGCGAAATCAGATTTACGCGATAGACATTATACACGATGTTGTCGAAATCGGCATAGCCTTTGTTCACCGTCTGCGTAGGCTTTGTCCACGACACGCTCACCTCGTTGGTGGCTTTGTCTCTCACCGCATGCAGCTTGTTCACGCCCTTCAGCTGGTCGTAGCCGGCAAACAGGCTAACGGTGGCAGGCACGCCAGGGGCAGTGGCGTTTACCGCTACCACCTCATAGGCCGTCTGTCCATTGTCCGAATGCTCGTCAACAAACGATGTGGCATCGTTTCCTAACTCAGCAATAGGCTCGGCCGTGCCAAGACGATAAACGCGCACCCCGGTCAGGTTGGCGTCGGTACCATCATAGTTTTTGGTGGGCAATGTCCAGGTCAGCGTCACCTGGTTGTGCTTAACCTCGTCGTTCACCGCCTTCAGATCGGTTACGGCCAGCGGGAAAGTCTTCACCAGACTGCGTTTCTGGAACAAGCAGGTCAGCTTGTCGCTGTCGCCCAGCGTGCCTATCTTTGTGGGCACACCTGTGGTTGTGTTGATGGTGGTGAGCCATCCGTAGGGGTGAGCCGTGTGCTGCGTCCAGTAGAGCACGCCGTCAGCACCGAAGGTCATCGACTGGAAGAACGATTCTACAGCCAATTTGTGCTCCTTGCCTATCTCGGTAGCCTTGCCCGTGAACTTGTCTATCTTATAGAAATGGCGGTAGGCCGACATGGCATAGAGGTTGCCTTTCTTGTCGCAAGCCAGCGTCACAAGGTTGTCAATTACCTTTTTTCCGTAGCCGTTAATGCCATAGAGGTCACCCGTGCCACCCACACGCGTCAGCTCACCCGTCTCTGTGTTTACGATACAAAGACTGGTCACTTTCAGCTCACGGTAGTTCGTCACCTCATCCTCTGCCAACGCATACATCGTGTTGGTTGTATAATCGTAAGTCATGTCAGACACACGGCGCTCTCCATAGCGCTTGATGGTTTTCAGAGGCTCAAAGGTCTCGGCATCATACACAATGTATTTTGTAGACTGGTAAGCTTCATCATAGTCAGAAGCATCATACTGATAGCCATAGGTGTAGATTTTGCCGTCGAGATACTCGCCAGCGCCCACCTTCTCCATGTCATAATAGCCCGTTATCTTCTTCAGCAGCGTCACCTTAGTCGTGTCGTTGGTGTTGAATGTCACCCAACCAATCTCCGGTGTCGTGCTAAAGCCCTGGGCATCTTTTTTCAATTGGTCAATACGATACGCATAAAAGGTCTGGCCGTCATCGACAGCCGTCTGCGCCTTTACCGCCGTAGTTGGCCACAATGCCAGCACAGCAAGTGAGCAAGTCACTAATTTTTTGTAAACTTTCTTCATATACAAACAATCTTTTATAATGTTTTTGGTTCCTTTTTACAATCACTGATC
>ERZ1031449.59-NODE-59-length-24818-cov-7.155232_pt1 | contig 24818 bp, 23 predicted proteins | sample MGYA00516705_ERZ1031449 | MGnify/ENA primary metagenome ERZ1031449 (study PRJEB33719, sample SAMN04261152) | wastewater metagenome | biome: rural village; feature: human; material: feces | host: Homo sapiens | place: El Salvador | collected 2013-01-14 ... | reverse complement strand
TCTTGTATTTTTGATTACTTGCTGTAGGATTATCTGGATTAGTCATCTGCAAATATCCTGCTGCAACAAGGGAGGTGATTCCCTTTGCTTATTAGACAATGACACTTTTGGAGTGTCAGAGTCTTGGACTTGGTTACTGCCAACATTATCTTCCGAATTTATTAGTTTTGTGTAGTGAAATAATAACTCATGCGCTATTTAAATAAGTATATCCGGTAGGGTCCTGTGCCTTGAAATGATCGTATCATGCCTTGAAATGACCGTTTCATGGCTTGATACGACCGTTTCATGGCATGATACGAAGTCTTTTAACTCTTTATTGTCTTCTTCTTAATTATTCAGCTGTTCAATATCTTGTATCTCCAGCCCGGTAACTTTGGCAATGTCTTCTAATGTCATTCCTATGCTTAATAGATTTCTTGCCACATCAGTACGACCCTCTTTTAGTCCCTCTTTGCGTCCTTCCTCTATGCCCTCTTTTCTTCCTTCCTCTCTGCCTTCCTCCATGCTTCTCCTATTGGAATCAACAAACAGCAGGCGTTCTGTGCCAAGTTTATCCCAAAAGTCCTCGTAGGCAAGCAGCTCGTCTTTCGACATAGCAGATTCCTCTACAGTTTTCAATGCCTTTGAGGTTTCTGGATTGTCCAAGAGTTCTTGCGGCACTTCCTTTGTCTGTTCGTCAATTTCTGTAAGGAACCTAAGCCACAGCACAGCCATTTTCTTTTCTTTTATGGAATGAGCCTGAAACTTGGGAAGCTCTACGAATGTGAAATGCAGTCCGTCGATAATCTCGTTGCTATGCAGCTCGTGCACAACATTATAGTTATGGATAAACTCATCGGGGTATTCCTTTATAAAGATTTCGTTTACAAGATTGAGTGAGTAGACAGGTTGAAGCAATTCATACTTGCGCTTTTTGTCAAGTTGGCGCACAAAGGCCTTGGAAGCGTTAAACAGCACGCGCTGCTTGAAAGCTTCTGTCCACAGCATCTGCATCTCGACAATAAACTGACGGTTCTTCACGTCGCGGCATCTCACATCTACTATACTGTTCTTGCCTACATAAGTGTCGGGCACAAGTTCGGGCGAGAGATACTCCACACTATCTATCTGCTCGTCGTCAGCCAATGGCAACAGAGCATTAAGAAGACTGATGAGCAAATCCTTATGTTCGCCGAATATCTTTTTGAAAGTAAGGTCGGCTTTTGGGTCAAGATATCTCATAATGGAAAAGTATTTACGGGTTGACGACTGTAACTATATATTATATGTGGCAAATTTACTAATAATAATCGAGATTTATGATAAAAAATATTAGTTTTGCGTAGCGAAATAATAACTCTTGTGTTATTATTGATGTAAAAACAAATAGAAAGAAATGACGTGGAAATACAAGAGTTTGTGAATGGTGCTGAGAGGCTGCGCGATGGTTTGCTCAAGCAGGCAATGCACTATCTTGGTAATGGCTCTGACGCTGAGGATGCTGTTCAGGAAACTCTCTTGAAACTGTGGACTGTACGTGAGCGTATAGCGGATGCTACAAAGATGCAGCACATGGCTTCGGTTGTGTGTAGGAATATATCGCTTAACATGCTTCGTGACGCAAGATGTAATGTGCAGATAGAGAAGGTTGGATATATGGCTAATGCTGATAATCCGCACAACCAACTGGAAATTAAAGAGAGTGACAGTATGCTGAAACAGAGTATCAGCGCACTTAGCGACAGGCATCGTGCCATTATACGGATGCGCAACGTCGAGAATATGCCGTATACAGATATTGCACGTATACTCGGTACTACGGAAAGCTCGGTGCGTGGAATGATAAGCAAGGCACGAATGGAACTTATTAAGAATCTTAAAAAGGCAAAACAATGAAATACTCAAGAGAATATATAGAAAAACTATTGGGCAAGTTTGTTGATGGTCTGACTACTGAACTCGAGGAACAGCGGCTTGCAGAATACTTCGATACAGCTGATGATTTTCCTGCGGAATGGCAAGTATATAAGGAGATGTTTCGTAGCTTCAAGACAGATGATTACAACTTCAGCAATGCGGAACTTGATGCTATGCTAACGCAGCCTAAACCAGCCTTACATATATGGCGTTGGATGTTTGTGGTGGCATGTGCAGCAGTAGTAGTGGCATTTGTTGCTATCCGACCATGGACAGCTTTTACAGACAATACTTCTGCTGTAGACAAAATTGTTGCTGTAGAAAAGCCTAAAAAGGCAGACGGGGTAAAATATGATGTGGGCATAGTCAAGACACAAGATACTGACGCAATAGAAAAATCTACAGAGGAAAAGGTTGATAATAACACTCAAAGTAAGACTCAATCCAAGCGATTGACCAAAAAGCGATTGCCTACAGTCGAACCAAGTGTAGTCAATAGGGTTGATAATATCATCGCTACAGTCACATTACCATACGAACAGGTGGAAAGTTATGAAATAAGAAAAGTGGGTGAGGCAAACATTGTGACCAAATGTTATGATGATGGAACGTCTGCCTCATTCATTGTCTCATGTTCTGACGATGAGTTGAGCAGTCAGCTTATTGCACTCAATTAAAACCTTTAGCTCTCGATAGAAATAATAAACAACTTAAAATATTATACTTATGAAAAAGTTTTTTGTCCTTACATTTATTGCGCTCTTTGTGGCAGCAGCATCGTATGCGCAAGAAAACGTCTTTATCATTAATGGCGAGAAGATAGAGAATTTCAACGGTTCGCAACTCACGGGAAAGAAAATCTTGTCGTTTAATGTGATAAAAGACGACAAAGGGGATATTTACAGCATACATACTGATGAAATATTGCCTGATAGTCTGAGAAACCGACCGTATAAGGTTTCTACCAAATTGCTTTACATCACAAAGGATACTTTGGCAAATGGAAACAATATAAATAAGTCGGAAAAGGCAGTTAAGAGAGAGGTGGAAGTGACAAACTTTGACATGGACATGCTTAATTCCAAGCCATTGATTGTTTTGGATGGTAAGGAATACACTGGGTCTTTAAACTATATCAAGTCTGGCGACATCAATTCTATTAATGTGTACAAGCCAGGGTCGGACGTAGCCAACGTCTATGGAGAGAAAGGGAAGAATGGTGTGCTGAAAATCTTCACCAAGGCAAGCAAGGATAATGTCTCGTATGTTGTAGATGGAAAACCTGCAACGTCTCAGGAAGTGAAAGACATTGCACCATCGAAAATATCAAATGTCGTTGTGCTGAAGCGTGGCTCAAAGGCAGCTATGGACTATGGGGAAGTGGGCAAGACGCATGATATTTGTATTGTCAAGACAAAGTGATGCTTGTGTAATGAATTACTATGATAAGAAATAATCAATATATGAAAAAAATATTGTTACTATTCGGCTTTTTATGTGTCGCATCTCAGATGATAGCACAGGACAAGATTGTTCCAATGTATAGAATTGGAGGACATTATTTCTCTAAGGAATTGCCGATGGATGAGGCTTTTAAGATTAGCAGTTCGATAATGGCACTTGCCGACAAGGATGGTAATCGTGTAGTCAATCTCTTGGTAGGCGATGACTTCAAGGTGCCGCAGTCAATAAAGAAGTATGAGATTCCTTTTGAAAACGTGCTTAATGGCGAGCAATTTGAGGAAGGAGCACTGAACTTTGCCAAGATGAAAAAGCTTATCAATTCAACTGGTGTCGAAAAGTTTATAGTTGGCAAGGCTCTGCCGGATGATTTCGTAGAGAAAGATATTTATGGCAAGACATGGACCAAGGATGCACTTAAAGGTCGTGTAACGGTTGTAAATGTGTGGTATTCTGGTTGCGGACCATGCCGTAGGGAGATGCCAATCCTATCGACGTGGAAAGACAAATATCCTGATGTGCAGTTCGTTTCAGCCAATTTTGAGAATATCGACAAGGTAAAGCAAATCACGGAGAAGGAAGGCTTTAATTGGACGCATATTGCCAATGACACGTATTTCACCAAAAGAGTGGGCAATGAGGGCTATCCATTGACCATTGTTGTAGACAAGAATGGCATTGTAAGATATTGCAAGCATGGCGCTAATAATAATGCCAGCAGTGATATATTACAACTGATAGAAAAATTAGCTGGTTGCTGTTAATGCATGTTAATGCTGTTCAAAAATAATGCTTTAATACGTTATATAATCAAAACGTCAGAATTGGCACCATATTTAAAATAATCAGCGTATGGAAAACGTATTGAAGAAACTTTTTGTTGTGTTATTGCTCTGCCTTGTGCAGTCGACAGTTTGTCATGCCGACACGTTCAAGGGTAAGATAGTTAATGCCGAGACGGGCGAGATACTTATTGGAGCGACAATACGAAGCGAGATTAATCCACAGCCAGGATGGTCGATGCAGAATCAGGCTGAGACCGACAGCACTGGTTGCTTCTTTCTCAACGCAAGTTGGGAGGGCCGCATCATGTTCACGTTCAGCATGATTGGATATAAGAATGCGCGTAAGGTGGACTATGCTTACGGTAAAGAAGTGAATGACACTACCGATCTTGGCATCATAAAGCTTCAGCCTACTGCCCTTATGCTGAAGGATGTGGAGGTGACGGCAAAGATGCCTCGCATCACTATGTCGGGCGACACCATTGTTTTCAATCCCGAAGCATTCAAGCTGAAGGAGGGGGCACGTCTCGACGAACTCATCAAAAAGTTGCCAGGAGTGGAGAACCGTGACGGCAAACTCTACTGGAACAACAAACCCATACGCTTGATGATGAATGGCAAGAACTTGTTTGGTGGCGACCAGATTATAGGTCAGTTGCCAGCTGAGGTGGCAGGCAAGCTGAAGCTGTACGACCGCAAGTCGGAACTGGCTCGACATACAGGCAAGGATGAAGGCGATGAAGACCATGTGCTCGACATTCAGGTGAAGCCTGGTTTTCTTGACAAGTGGTATGGCAATGTTGAGGCGCAATATCAGACAAAGAAGCGCTACATGTTTGATGTCACCGCCAGCAAGCTGAGCGACCACGATCCGCAGATGGTTTATGCACAGGCAAACAATGCCAACCGCTATATTGACAGAACCATGAACTCTTCAATGAACGCTAATATCGACGGCGACGGCAAGAGCCAATACGGATCGTACAATTATCAGCACAACTGGCAGACTAAGGGTGCTGACAAATTCGACAACAACAGTTTTGACATTAGTGCAAATATGGGACACAGTGACGGTTGGAACACAATAGGAAAGTCTACCGAGACCTTCTTCCCCAACCAGGAACGCACGTTTGCCGTGTCAGAAAGCTATCGCTACAAACATAAGATAACCCCACAGATGCAGGCACGTCTCTTCGCCTACACCGACTCGCTGAACACTATAGAAATGAACGTGAAGGCTACATACGAAAAAATCAGAAACACCGATGAGAACAAGGGTGCCTCGTATGGCTATGAGCCAAACCAGTTTGAATATCATTCGCTCAGTACTGCTCTTGCTGCCAAGCCTGGCGACGCACTCTACGAACGACTCATCACGCGCAACCGCAACTATCAGTCTTCCGAACAGCAGACACGTGGCATCAACATCGATTATACGTGGAAGCACTTCCTCGGCAAGAAAGGCTCGTTCTCTCTGCAGGGCTACACCTACATCAATGGAGCCAATGAGGACACACACATCAACCGCAATCTGGAGTATATGCGCGAAAAGCGAAGCGAGACAGTATGGCAGTATTACGACCGCAGCAACCATGATCTTAGCACACGTCTTGGTGCTTCGTTCGACTATTGGCTTGGCAAGAATGTGTATGTCAACATTCTCGACAACGTGACCTATTCACGCACACGCACCACACGCGATTTCTTCACCGACAACAACGAGCAGAACGTAGTATGCGGCACACCTACAACGCTTGATCCTACAAATGCTATGAGCTATCTTATGCACAAGTGGACTAACCAACTGACGTTGAAGTCGACCATCACACCGGTGAAGGCTCTGATGATTATGCCTAAGTTCAGCTGGAACGTCTATCGTGAGAATACCGACTACCGCTACGGACCGCTCGACACTACAGCCGTGCGTACAAGCCAGACCTACGAGCCGTTGATATTCTTGAAGTGGAAGATAAGCCGTGTGCGCAATATGGATCTCTCGTTTGCCTACACCACCACTGTGCCCGACCTCATCAGCACTCTCGGCTACCGCAACACCATCGATCCGCTCGCAATATCTACAGGTAACCCATTGCTGCGCAATTCGCACAGACACACCACTACGTACAACTATCACCGCATGTGGCTGCGCAAGCAGATAGTGATGGGACTGAGCGCATCGTACATCAAGGACATCAATCCCGTTGCCACACTCTATCGCTACAACTCATCTACTGGTGTGTATGAGTCGAAGCCTATGAACGTGAAGGGTGGCGACATGTGGAAGTTCGGATTCAACTACGACCAGGGTTTGGGCGTATACTTCCGACTGATGAACAAGTTTGCGTTGCTCACGTCGAAGTCGTACGGATTCCTTACGATTGTTGACAATGTCGACCCTAATGCTATTCCCGACCTCAACCTGCAGAAGCGCCTTGGTATAGACGAGAACATGGAGTTTTCGTATGAGGCAGAGAAGGTTCAGCTGACGCTGTTCAATCGTTTGCAGTGGAACCGCTATCGTTACGAAGACGCTTCGTACAACACCAGTCCGCTTTATAACAGCGCTGGAATAGAAGCTACGCTCCATCTCTCACCGTTCGAAATGTTTATACAGTTGTCTGACGATTATCGTTCGGGCTATGCCACGTCAGCAATGAACGGACACAAACTTATGTCGCAAGCAAGCATCAGCTATGGTTTCTGCAAGAACAAGTGCAGGCTGTCGCTATATGTTGATGACATCTTCAATAAGGACATCTGGTACGAAAGCGACTACTCGGCATATCAGCGCAGTGAATCTTCGGCAAACTACATACACCACTATGCAAACCTTAGGTTTACATACACATTTGATGCCAAGGCTAAGAAGAAAAAATAAATGACTGTATACGAAACACGGGAACAGCAGACATTTGATTGTCTGTTGTTCCCGTTATTATGTTTATATCTTCAGAAAGGTTTCTCTTACTTTTTGGTCAGCACGTACAGCTTTGCCATTTCGCCTTCTGCCTCATTGCCAAGCGAGTCGGTCATAACGACACTCTTGCTGTCCTTGACCTTATAGAATGTATGTTCGCCGCTTGACGGACGTACAAGCATCAGGACGTTTCCGTCGAGCACCTGCAGCACGCCACTTGCTTCGTCGTGTCCGTCCTTACGGTCTATATAGTCTTGCTTCAACTCGTATGTGCTGTCGGCATTGATAGTGAGTACGGTCTTAATGCCCGGGCAATCGGCAGCAGGCAGAGTGCCTTCGTAAGTGCCGGCAACAGTAGTCAGGTCAACATTCTCGCTGGCTACGGTTGTGTCAGCCACGCTTGTTGAATCGCTGTTTGCTTCGTTCTGTGCGGTCTTCTTGCCATTGCAAGAAACCATGATAGCTGCAGCCATTACTGCAACGTAAATTAGTTTTCTTCTCATACTTCTTTAGCGTTTTGTTGTTATTATCCTTTTATTAGTTGTTCTCTACATCTTATTTCTTGTTCTCTACAGCTGCCGGAGTCCAGTTGTTGAAGAATCGCAGCACCTTCTTTTCGCTGTAGCTCTTTTCTTCTTCAAGAAAACTTGAGTCTTGTGTGTGCAGCACCTTGCCATTGGCATCAAGCACAACGAATACGGGGAAACCGAAACGTGCCGGATAGTCAAGACGCTGCATCAGCTTGGCATCTCTCTTTGCCGCTTCTTCGCCAGCAGCCTTGCGTGGATTGTAGTTGACGTGCAAGTAGACGAAGTTGTCGTTAATTACCTTGTTGACAGCCTGGTCTTTCTCTGCAAAGTCGGCAAATCGCAGACACCACGGACACCAGTTGCCACCTACCTGGCATACTACATACTTGCCTTCGGTCTTAGCCTTGACAAGAGCTTTGTCAATCTGCTCCATCGGGTCGATGTTCTCATTATATACTTTCTTCAATGCTGTCTGAGCTGTGATTGTCATCACGGTCATCAGCATGAACATTGCTGTTGTGAATAATCTTTTCATTTGTCTTTCTGTTTTTAAATTTCTTCTACAATCTCATTCATTGCCTTACGTTTTTTTTCAGCACGTGGGCAGTCTTCGGCTATATGTCCAATTGGTATGATGGCAACCGTTTCGTATTCGTCCGACGGGATCAGTTCGCTCATTACGTTGGTGTCGTAGTTGCACACCCAGCAAGTACCCAGTCCGCGTTCAGTAGCGGCAAGACATAGATGCTCAGTAGCAATAGCCACATCCACGTCGCCATGTTTCTTGTCGTCATAGCGTCGTGTCCAGCACTCATTGTTGTTCTTCATACATACAATGTAGAGTGGGGCGGTGCGGAACCATTCACGGTCGTATGCGCGCCAAAGCTTCTCTCTTGCCTCTTTGCTGCGCACAATGACAAACTTCCAGGGCTGTCTGTTTACTGCCGATGGCGCCATTCGTACGCACTCCAATATATAGTTGAGGTCGTCGCTGCTTACGGGCTCGTCGGTATATTTGCGAGCCGAGAAGCGTGTCTGTGATAATTCAAGTATATTCATTTCCGTTTTGTTTAATCAGTCATTTCGATGGCGCAAATTTACGTATTTAAAATCAAAATATATTTATCGGCGTTTGAAAAAGTTATAAATTTGTTGGTTTATTAATTTTTTTATACTTTTGTGGATATATATCTTAAAACTTATATATAGTCCCATGAAGTATTATAGATACATCACTCTTTTAGTTTCCTTGTTTTGTGTGTTGACAATCTCTGCAATCCCGGCAAAGCGCTCGAAAACAATGGTACGCCAACCCGATGGCAGTATGATTGCTGTTATGACGCGTGGTGACGAGAACTTCCATTATATGTCTACCGAAGACGGTTTGCCGATAGTCATGAATGCTGACAAGGCTTATTGCTATGCGTATATGGCTGACGACGGTGTGCTGCGTGCTTCGGCACAGATGGCTCATGACGCAAAACGACGTACTCAGGCTGAAAATACTTTTATCATAGGACATAAGAAGGAAGTGGAGCGCATTGCCAGCTTTGCTTCCAAACGTGCGGCAATGCGTAATGAGGCTCGTTTTCAACGACTTGCAAGACGTAAGGCTGCAATGGCAGCTTCGGGCAATCCGCTTACACGTATGGCTGGAGCTACTGGTGGTGAAGGAATTGGCGTTACGGGCAAGCGAAAGGGTCTTGTCATTCTTGCTGATTTTCAAGATGTGAAGATGCAGTCGACTCACGACAATGCCGAATGGAATGACTTTTTCAATAAGGTTGGCTACAATACGCTTGGCAACACAGGCTCGGTGCACGACTATTTCTACAGTCAGAGTTACGGACAGTTCGACTTGTCGTTTGACGTTGTCGGACCGGTGACCGTATCGAAGAATATGGCTGACTATGGTGCCAATGATGAAAAGGGTAATGATAAGGATCCTGGCGGAATGATTTATGAGGCTTGTAAACTTGCTGCCGATAAGGTGAACTTTGCCGACTATGATTGGGATGGCGACGGCGAAGTGGATCAGGTGTTTGTCATATATGCAGGTCATAGTGAGGCAACAAAGCCCGAATTGATACCTAATACTATTTGGCCACATGAGTGGAACTTGCATGCTGCTGGTTATTCGCTTACTCTCAATGGGGTCAGGATAAATACTTATGGATGTACAGCCGAGCTTAACGACTATGGCAGAACAGACATGGCTGGTATTGGTACGGCTTGCCATGAGTTCAGCCATTGTCTGGGTCTGCCTGATATATACGATACATCGGGTGGCGACTGTTTTGGCATGGATATGTGGGATGTGATGGATTATGGCTCGTATGCTGGCAATGGCTATCGTCCGGTGGGTTATAACACATACCAACGTTGGGTGAGCGGATGGATGCAGCCAGATGTGCTGAGCAAGCCTACTGATGTGTATGACTTGCCGGCATTGAGCGATTCGCCAAAGTCGTATGTGATATATAATGATTATAAACCAAGAGAGTATTTTATATTAGAAAATCGTCAAAAGACAGGATTTGACACTGAATTGCCATCTCATGGACTGCTTGTCATTCATGTTGACTATTACAGCTTAATATGGGAAGACAATGCCGTGAATACTGATTCGTCGCATCCACGTTTTAGTGTTGTGGCTGCTGACAACGACCGTAGTAAGAATACGCTTGAGGGCGATACTTACCCTGGTACGTCGGGCAATACATCGCTAACTGATAGTTCTCAGCCTGCTACAATACTATTCAATGGCAATAGTGTTGGAAACACATCGCTTGGCAAGCCAGTAACTAATATCTCTGAGAGTTCGGACGGGTTGATTTCGTTCTTGTTTATGGGCGGTGCACCTTCAGTGCCTACTGAATTGAATTCAGTGCAGACAAGTGCCACTTCGTTTCGTGCTTCATGGAATGAGGTGGAGTCGGCAGACTGCTATAATCTTCAACTTGAGGAACTTGGACGTGTGTCACCTGAGGAAAATCTGCTGTTGGCTGAAGACTTTACGGGATGGGGTAAAGGTAATGGTAATGGTGCTGATGGCACCAAGGATTGGGGTGAAAGGCTTGATGAATTAATGACTAATAAGGGATGGAAAGGATTTAAAGTTTATAAGGGTGCTGGCAGAATGAAGCTTGGTACGTCAACTGGTGGTAATGGTTATATTCAATCACCACTGATAAGTAAAAACAATTCGTTAAATGTAACAGTAAGTATTGTTTCTAAAACATATAAAACAGACACACCAAAGATTAATTTGTCGCTTGCTGATATTGAGGGAGATGTTTTTGATAGGAAACATATTGTTCCTAATGGTACACGACAGTTGGTCGTTCTTGATAATCCTAAATGTGAGTCCTTTAGTGTGAGGGTGCAACCAGAAAAGAGATGTTATATATACTCTATCAGTATATACGATGGTGCCTTCTCTGAGAGTGACTTTGCTGCCACTCGTGCCACAGGTGACGTCGTGTCGGTGAATGGTGTGAAAGATACCGAATATGAGTTCACATCGTTGCAGGCTGATGTTTCGTACCAATGGCGTGTGCAAGCTGTCAAGAGAGGAGTTGTACAAAAGTGGAGCGGTTGGCGTAACGTGAAATTGTCAAGTAGCAACGTTGGGGTAGAATCGGTTTGTGATGAACGAAATGGCATAACACCATCTACCATTGTGTCTGTATATTCGCTTAGCGGAGTGTTGCTTGGACGTATGTCTTACGCCTCGTTTCTGCGCAACGGTAAATTTGCAGGCGTATACATACTGAAGAGCGGAGCAAAGACGTTTAAGATGACAAAAGGTTGACAGCTGTTATTTCTCAAAATGTTGGTAGTCTTTTAGCGAACGCCAGCTGCCTCCCCACGTAAATCCGTGCTGTGTAAACAGGCGGTAGGCAAGGTCGTTGCGATCAATCTTGTATTTGAATTGTTTGCTTCGATTGGCATATTGGCGGCCTTTCTCGGGGTTGACAATTGTCTTTCCGTTGGGGCGGTGCTTTACGTAGGGGTTGTAAAGCGGGTTGAGGTCAACGGCTTTGCCCAAACTGTGCTTCGACAGTTTCTTCGAGCCTGCTACTGCTCGGTAGTTGAAGCACGACGTGTTGTTATGATTCATCGATGTCACGTCGTCGGCGTTGTAGTCGTCAATCAGTTGCATGCGCTCAATGGGGTAGTGGGCATCATACAATTTGCGGAATATCTCAATCAGATCGTTGGCTATGTCCTTATGACAAATCATCTCGCCAGTCATTATCCGTCCGTCAGCTGTGTAGTGCAACAGCTGCAGATAGCGCAACTCGGTGCGTGGCAAGGTGCAGTTGGTTTTGTACGACTTTCCGTATATGCGTGCAAAGAGTTGGCTGTCTATGGTCTTCTTGCAGAAGTAATGTTCAAGTCCGTTTTTCTTGATTTCGGCTATGCTTATGGTCTTTCCTGCTTGCAAATGTTCTGTTGAGGCTGTAATTGCAGCGTTGGTATTTGCATTATTTGGAATACATGTGAATGTTTCGGCTCTTGATAAAGAGGCGAATGTCATGGCAACTGTTGTCAGAAGTGTCTTTGTATTCATATTGATTCTATAGTTGGAGCGGTAAGGGCATAAAAAAACCGCCGACCCTAAGGGTCAGCGGTTAATCTCTCATTTTTTGTTCGAGCTAACTATTACTCAGCTACAGTTGTATCAGCAGCAACAGCAGTTGTGTCAACAGTTGTGTCAGCTACCTGAACGGTATCGCTGTCAGCGTTAGCAGCAGGAGCTGCAGTCTTGTTACCACATGATGCGAAAGAGATAGCTGCGATAGCTACGAACATTAAAACCAATTTCTTCATTTTCTTTGCTTTTTTAAATCTGTAAAACAATCATTTGTTTATTAAAACATTGCAAAGGTATATATTTTTTTGATACAACGTTCAACTTTTTAGTTTTTTTTTTTGAGAATTTTGTAACCCATTTGGAAATTACTGAAAATCAATAAGATACAGATTGTAAACAAATGTTAATCTTTTTAACAAGCCTCTCTTATACCACTTTTGACGTCATTTTTGTTGTTTTGTGTGCGTACAAAACATCATTCATAAAATCTTTTTACTACCTTTGCACCTGTTAAACCACAGTTGGCTTTTATATATTATATATAATGTGAAATGATAAATACTTCAGTTTTTCAGAATAAGAAGGCAGCTTACTATACGTTGGGCTGCAAACTCAACTTCTCCGAGACGTCTACATTCGGTCAGATGTTGCAAGAATTGGGTGTGGTTGCGGCAAAGGAAGGCGAGAAGGCCGACCTATGTCTCATCAATACATGCTCGGTGACAGAAGTTGCCGACCACAAGTGCCGACAGGCCATAAATCGTATGGTGCGCAACAATCCTGGAGCTTTTGTGGCCGTAACAGGATGTTATGCCCAATTGGAGTCGGAGAGGGTGAGCAAGATTGACGGTGTTGACCTTGTGCTTGGCTCCAATGAGAAAGCCGACCTTATACAGTTTTTGAGCGATGCTTGGACTGCTAAGGAGTCGGATGCCGAACATATGCAGCAGACAGGACAGGACTCGCTGCACCGTTATTACTCGGTTAAGACCAAGAACATCAAGTCGTTTGCACCGTCATGCTCTCGTGGCAACCGTACACGTTATTTCTTGAAGGTGCAGGATGGTTGCGACTACTATTGTACTTATTGTACCATACCATACGCCCGAGGCAATTCGCGCAACCCTACTATTAGTTCGCTTGTAGCACAGGCTGAACAGGCAGCTGCTGAGGGTGGCAAGGAAATTGTGCTGACAGGTGTGAATATCGGTGACTTTGGAAAGACAACAGGCGAGAGTTTTGTTGACCTTGTTAAGGCTCTCGACCGTGTTGAGGGCATCGAACGTTATCGCATCAGTAGTATGGAGCCCGACTTGCTGTCGGATGAGCTTATCGACTACTGTGCTCAGAGTCGTGCGTTCATGCCTCACTTCCACGTGCCATTGCAGAGTGGTAGCGATGAGGTGTTGCGTCTTATGCACCGCCGTTATGACAAGACTCTGTTTGCACGCAAGATAGCGCTGATTAAGGAGCGTATGCCTGATGCTTTTATTGGTGTTGACGTAATGGTGGGATGTCGTGGCGAGACACCGGAGTGTTTTGAAGAGTGCTACGATTTCCTTGATGGTGTTGACGTAACCCAGCTCCATGTGTTCCCGTATAGTGAGCGTCCTGGCACAGCTGCATTGCGTATTCCTTATATTGTTAGCGATGCCGACAAGAAGTTGCGCAGCAAGCGATTGCTCGAAATGAGCGAGCAGAAGCGTATCGACTTCTATGCACGCTATAAGGGTACGGAACAGGAAGTGCTCTTTGAGAAGGCTTCGCGTGGACGTGCCATGCACGGTTTTACAAAGAACTATGTGCGTGTAGAACTTTCGCCACGCGATGCTAAGGAGGAATATGACAACCAGCTAATTCGTGTACGCCTTGGCGACTTCAATCACGACAAGTCGGCATTGAAGGCCGAAATCGTTTAAGTGAAAAGTGAAGAGTGAAAAGTTATTATGAAGAAAGTTGCAATCGTAATACTTAACTGGAATGGAGTGGCAATGATGCGCCGCTTCCTTCCTTCAGTAATTAAGCACTCGTCCGACGTTGCCGATATAATCGTAGCCGACAATGATTCAAAGGACGACTCGCTTGCCTTGCTCAAGGCGGAGTTTCCTACCGTTCGTACTATTATACTTGACAAGAACTATGGCTTTGCCGGTGGCTACAATCGTGCGTTGGAGCAGGTGGACTATGAATATTACATGCTTCTCAACAGTGACGTTGAGGTGACTGAAGGCTGGATGGAGCGTCTTGTTGATTTTATGGATGCTAATCCGGAAGTTGCAGCATGCCAGCCAAAGCTTCGTGCTGAGCACTCGCGCGATATGTTTGAATATGCCGGTGCAAGCGGTGGATATATCGACCGCTATGGCTATCCGTTCTGTCGCGGACGTGTGTTCGATACCGTAGAGAAGGATCAAGGACAGTATGATGATCCATGTGAGGTGATGTGGGCAACGGGAGCAGCGCTGATGATACGCCGTGAGGACTACTGGCGTGTTGGCGGACTTGATGCCCGGTTCTTTGCGCATTGTGAAGAGATAGACCTTTGTTGGCGCTTGTGCAATCTTGGCCGAAAGATATATTGCGTTCCGCAGAGTGTTGTGTATCATGTTGGAGGCGGAACATTGCCAAAGGGTAATCCGATGAAGACATTTCTCAATTTCCGCAACAATCTGACGATGCTCTACAAGAACTTGCCTGAAGCCGAACTGGCACATGTAATGCGCGTTAGAAGAGTGCTCGACTATGTGGCGGCTTTCAAGTCGTTGCTGCTCGACCGTAATCTTGGCGAGTTCAAGGCGGTGGTCAATGGTCGCAAGGCTTTTAAGGCGTGGCGAAAAGATTTCGATGCCGACCGTAGGCAGATACAGGCTTTGCGCACATCAGCCACCGACGCTATGCGAAAGCCGTATTCTATATTGTGGCAGTATTATATACATGGATGTCGCACGTATAGAAATATTAAAGAATAGGCTAAAATTCGACAAATTTTGTGTTTTTTAATGGTTAAACGGCAGAAATATATCTGCCGTTTAATCTTTTTTAGCTGAAAAGTTGCTTGGAAAGAACTTTTTTAGTATTTTTGCATTGTGTTAATGAACACTTTTTAGAATAACAAGAAGCCTATTGTGAGAAAGATTTATATTATTATAGTAACAGCCATCATTTTGGTTTCAACAGCTTGCGAGTTTAAGTTGAAACAGTTTGGTGAAGAGGGTCAGCCAACGCTTGTACAGGTGCAGCGTTATGATCGTCTTGAAAGCCGTTATCTCACTACGGGCGATTTCTCGGCTCTTCAGCAGATGAACATTGACTACCCCAAACAGACGCGTATGCTTATTGAGGATATACTGCAGTTGGGCGAGGTGAATGATGCAGGCATTAACACAAAACTTCTGAATTTCTATCAGGATACGATTCTTCAGACTATCATAGCTGAGACAGATATGCAGTATGCCAATATGAACGACATCAACACTCAATTGAGCGATGCGTTTAAGAAACTTCAGAAGATATGTCCAGAGATAAAGATTCCCACAATATATACCCAGATAAGTGCGCTCAATCAAAGCATTGTGATAGGCGACAACACCATTGGCATATCACTTGACAAGTACTTAGGCAAGGATTTTGAACCATACCGTCGTTTCTACACTGAAGAGCAGCGTCAGCAGATGACGCGTGAGCAGATAGTGCCCGACTGTATGAGTTTTTATCTGTTGAGCCTTTATCCGCTGCGCAACTTCGAGAATAGTACGCAGCAGGAGCGCGACATACACATGGGCAAAATAATGTGGACGGTAAATAGATTGTTGGGACGCAAGGTTTTCAACACCAAGTACACCGCAATGGTAGACCGACTGGCAAAGCAGAATCCAAAATTATCGGTAAGAAACATCCTTGAACAGGACTGTAAGTAAGGATGTGTAGATTTGGCAGATGATTTTCTTCAAATTATGCTTTAAAGCATATATTTTAATTTGCACATTCAAATCTAAAGCCCTACCTTTGTGGTGTTATCCTGAATACAATCTTTTTACCTTAAGAAAAGGACTAATACCTATTGATAAAAATGCCGGCCGCTGTGAAGCAACCGGCATTTGATATTTTATAAGGTTTACTTTTTTTATTCCCTTACTTCTAATTTTTCTTTTTTATTATTTTATTCCTCTCTGATTCAGTGCCTGACTATAACGTTTGGCATTTTGAAGGTGTTCCTGATAAGTACGTGCAAAGTTGTGAGTGCCGCTGAAGTCTTCCTTGGCGCACATGTATATATAGTCGTGGTGTACGTGGTTCAGCACTGCGTCAATACCTGCAATAGACGGAATACGGATTGGTCCTGGGGGGAGTCCGGGATTCTTGTAGGTGTTGTAAGGACTCTTGATGTATAGCAGATTGTTGTATATTCGCTTCAAGTCGAATCGTTTCCATGCAAACTTAATTGTCGGGTCGGCTTGGAGTGGCATACCGTTGGGATATTCGGCGTTGCGCAGCATCAATCGATTGTAGTACATTCCGGCTACCATTGGTTTCTCACCATCATTGGCGGTTTCTTCATCAATGATACTTGCCAGTGTGCTCACTTCAACGGGCGACAACTTCATCGCTTGGGCTTTCTCTTTGCGCTCAGCATTCCAGAACCTTTTACATTCCTTGTGCATACGGTCGAGCAACTTCTCAGTACTTACGTTCCAGTAAATATCGTAAGTGTTAGGTATGAACATAGCTGCTATTGTAGCTGTGTCGTATCCATATTTCTGACATGTTGCTTCATCAGCAAGTGCGTGATATATGGTAGCGCTATCAAGCATAAGTTTCTTTGAGAACTCGGCAGCCAAGCGGTCAACGGTGCGTACTGACGGTACAACAAGATTCACCGGAGTCTGCAATCCGTTCTTCAGATGGCGGAACACAACAAACGAGCCTTCACCGGGACGAACGGCATAACGTCCGGTGCGAATGTTATCGGCATACTTGCTATTGTTGACAAGCATCTTGAAGCCAGTCATCTGTGTGCCCTTGCTTGAGAACTCAGACAGCTTTGTGTAGACAGAGTCAATTGTGTCGTCGTTGTCGATGTATACATATTTGGTATCATTGCCAACGAGCAAGGCAGAGAAGAAGAACATGTATGCAGCACCTATTATGATGCCCAAACATGCGCACGCCAGTATAATGACGTTTCGCTTTGTGTTGTTTTTTCTTTTCATGATGTGTTTGGTATTTAAACGTTGGCGCAAAGGTACAATAAAAAAATGTTAGGGCAAAAGAATGGCTTATTAACTTTTCGGGCTTAAAATTATTTGTATTTTCCTCACGTTTTTAGATAAAATATAAGTAATTTCGCAGTAATAAATACATTAATATATATGTACAATACTTATATTTTTGATCTTGACGGTACGTTGCTGTCTACTCTTGGTGATTTGGCAGCAAGTTGCAACTATGCCTTGCGCACAAATGGCTTACCAGAGCGCACTATAGATGAGGTAAGACAATTCGTAGGAAATGGTGTGAAGAAACTTATGGAACGCGCCATTCCCGGCGGACTTGACAACGATAAGTTTGACAAGACCTATGCTGATTTCCGTCAGCATTACATGCAGCACAATCTTGATACAACCAAACCATACGACGGTGTGATGGAGATGCTTGAGGAGTTGCGCAAACGGGGAAAGAAAGTTGCTGTGGTAAGCAATAAGTTCTATGCCGCTACTCAGGAACTGTGCCGTTACTTCTTCGGCGACCTCGTGCCTGTAGCTATTGGCGAACGTGAGGACATTCGCAAGAAACCTGCCCCAGATACAGTGTTGGAAGCAATGCGCCAACTTGGAGTTACTGCCGAACGTGCTGTGTATATAGGCGATAGCGATGTGGATATTGATACGGCACGCAACTCGGGAATGCCTTGTATCAGTGTACTGTGGGGATTCCGCGACAAGGAATTTCTATTGGAACATGGAGCAACAACGCTTGTTAGTACACCGGAAGAAATATTGGAAAAGTAAAAGAGTAAAAAAGTAAAAGGGTAAAAAGGTAAAGGAGTAAAAAGTAAAAAGGTAAAAGAGTAAAGAAGTAAAAAGAATGGGATGCGATTAGATTTTTCAGTAATGAAAAAATCCAAACGCTCAAGTTTATCTTTTTACTTTTTTACTCTTTTACCTTTTTACTTTTATATTATTCGTATCGTATTGCTTCAATCGGGTCGAGCTGAGCAGCCTTCTTTGCCGGATACCATCCGAAGAACACTCCGGTGAATGTACATACGGCGAAGCTCATGATAATGCTCCAAGGCTGAATGTAGATGGGCCAGTGGGCTATGAACTTAACGGCGTATGATGCGCCGACTCCCAATGCTACACCTATAAGTCCGCCAGTGACACTGAGCAGAATAGCCTCAATGAGGAACTGGTTGAGGATGTCGATGCCACGTGCGCCAACCGACATGCGCAGACCTATCTCGCGTGTACGCTCGGTTACACTCACATACATGATGTTCATAATACCGATACCGCCCACGATGAGCGAGATGCCAGCCACACAACCCAATAGTATGGTCATCATGTCAGTAGTAGAGTTCATCATACTTGCAAGTTCCTCCTGCGAACGGATGTTGAAATCGTCGTCATCGGCAGCTTGCGTGTCTGTTGCATCCTTCAGTTTGTGGTTGCGACGCAGCACAGAAGTTATCTCGTCAATGGCCTTGCTTGTAAGGTCTTCGGTTATTGCCGAGCAGTTGATGCCTCCGAGATAGGTCTGAGCCTTGATACGCTTCATAACTGTAGTGTATGGAGCAAGCACCAGATCGTCCTGGTCCATACCCATAGAGTTGTAGCCCTTCTTCTTCAATACGCCGATAACACGGAACGGGATAGAATTGAATCGAACCACCTTGCCTACAGGGTCAGAACCGTCGGGGAACAGATTGTCCACAACAGTCTGTCCGAGAATGCACACCTTAGCGCTCGCCTTGATGTCGGCATCGGTGAACATTTCGCCTTCGTCAACCGACAACTGTCTGATCTCCAGATAATCCTGATTGACACCATATATAGATGACGGCGTGTTGTTGTTGCCGTAAATCCACTGTCCGCTGCTGTTCACTGTAGGGCTTATGCCCTTGATGAAGTTGCACTCGTCCTTTATCGACTGATAGTCGGTCAGCTTGAGCGTCTCCATTGAAGAAGCATCCTGCCTTACACCACCCGGACCACGGTCGGCACCCGGACTGATCATAATCATGTTTGAGCCCATCTCGGCAATGTTAGCCTGAATGCTCTTCTTCGAACCCTGGCCAATGGCAAGCATCGTAATGACCGAAGCCACACCGATAATGATACCGAGGGCGGTGAGGAATGAGCGCAACTTGTTGGCAGCGATTGCGCGGAGGGCTATCTTTAAAAGATTGCTATAATTCATTTTCTTAATGTTTGGTTTTTAATGTTTAATGTTTGCTTGCTTAATTGTCAATTAAATGCGTTTGCATTCTTTCCAATTAAACACTAAACATTACTCATTAAACATTATTGTTACTCGTCCGAGTTGGCTGGCAAGGCTGCCAGACCTTCGGCTGCCGACTGTATATTGTGGTTGTACTCGTCGCTTATCACGTGTCCGTCGCGCAGCATAATATTGCGTGAGGAGTAGTTGGCAATGTCGGGATTGTGAGTCACGAAGATGATGGTTCTGCCTGCTGCATGCAGCTTTTGGAAGAGTACAAGAATCTCGAACGATGTACGTGTGTCGAGATTACCCGTTGCCTCATCCGCCAGAATCACCGCAGGGTCATTCACCAATGCACGAGCTATGGCTACACGCTGCATCTGTCCACCCGACATCTGGTTCGACTTATGATACAATCGTTCGCCCAATCCTACTGCCTGCAATGCCTTTATGGCACGTTCTTCGCGCTCCTTGGCGCCAACTTCGGTGTTGTACATCAGTGGCAACTCAACGTTTTCAACGCTTGTAGTCTTCGGCAGAAGGTTGTAGTTTTGGAATATGAATCCAATCTTACGGTTGCGCAGCACGGCACGTTGCGACTTCGACATCTTCCTGACCGACACTCCGTCGAGATAGTATTCGCCCGAACTGGGTGTGTCGAGACATCCGAGCTGATTAAGAAGCGTAGACTTGCCCGAACCCGACTTACCCATGATTGTGACGAACTCGCCTTCGTATATCTTGAACGACACTCCGCGCAGCGCATGTACAGTCTCATCGCCTACGATGAAGTCGCGCTTAACGTTGTCGAGTTCTATTACTACTTTCTTTTCGTCCATATATATAATAAAATGTGTAGGATGAAGCCCCACCCCCTTGCCCCTCCCCCGTAGGGAGGGGAGTGGTATGCTTCGATATCTTGAGTATTACTGGAGGGGCTTATTTCTTCTTACCTCGCGGTCCGGGAGCAAACGGACTTCTTTCGCTTCCAGCATCAGCCTGCGCATCATCCTGCTCACCTCCCGTAACGTTAAGACCGGTAACCACCTTAACGCCGGCAGAAATGCCATTAAGAATCTGTGTGTTTGTGCCGTCGGTCATACCGATGTTCACCTTATGGGCTACGATGCTGTTGCCCTCAATAGACCATACCTTGTTCTTGGCGTTGCCAGTCTGGTCTACAATCTTCATTTTGCCTACAGTCTCCTTCTGCGGAGTGAAGCGCAGAGCCTTTGACGGAACAGAGAGCACGCCCTTACGTTCGGCTGTGTATATTGTGACGTTGGCAGTCAGACCCGGTTTGAGTTTGAGGTCGGCATTGGGTGCAGAGATAACCACCTCGTATGTTACTACATTGTTGGTAGTAGTAGCTTCCTGGCGCACCTGCTTTACAGTACCCTCGAAAGTGTCGTCGGGATAAGCGTCGACGGTGAACGAAACGCGTTCGCCTTCCTTAACGTCGCCTATGTCAGCCTCGTCAACATTTGCCACAACCTGCATGTTGGTGAGGTCTTGGGCGATAGTGAACAGTTCAGGAGTAGAGAAGCTTGCGGCAACAGTCTGACCTTCCTCTACCGACTTAGACAGTACAATGCCGTCTATCGGCGATGTGATGGTAGCATAACCGAGGTTGGTCTGTGCGCGCTGCACCTCTTCCTTTGCCGATGCCACCTGCTCCTTGGCTTGAGTATATGAGAGCTTGGCGTTGTCGAAATCGTCGGCAGCTACAAGTCCTTTTTGGTAGAGAGTCTTATAGCGGTTGAAGTTTGTGGTCTGATAGTTGAGCTGGCTCTGTGCTGTAGCGAGCTGTGTCTTTGCCGAATTGAGTTGGCTCATAAGGTTGGTCTTGTCGAGTTCGGCAATCACCTGGCCCTTCTTCACTACAGAATTGTAGTCGACATAGAGTTTGCTGACAATACCGCTCACCTGAGTACCCACCGTAACCGAAGTGACAGGCTCGATAGTACCCGTGGCGGTGATGCTGTTCATGATGTTTGCCGGTGCCACTGCTGCCGTGTCAAACGTAATCTGTTCTTCTTTCTTGCCGCCCGACAATGCCAGCCATACTTTACTTAATTTTTTCATAAATCTCTATTCTTGTCTCTAATTAAATCTCTCTATTCTTATCTCTAATTAATTTCTAATTATTTGCCCCAATCGTTACATACCATTCCCCTCCCTACGGGGGAGGGGTTAGGGGTAGGGCTTCGTTAGGGGTGGGGCTTTCTTTCCTATTTTATCTCTCCAGTCTTGTAGAACTCCAGCATGTTTAGGTTGAGAATAGCAAGATACTTGCTCTGCAATTCGTTTTGTTGTGCCTGCAGAAGGTTGTTCTTGCCGGTCATGAGTTCAACGATGTTCTTGAGTCCCTGCTTGAACTGTTCCGACAGCAGTTCGTAGCTTGCCTGAGCGCTCTCGGTCGAAACACGTGCTGCCTTGAATTTGTTCTGATTGGTCACAGCCTGCAACCAGTAGTTCTCAACGGTAGAGTATAGAGTGGTCTGCTTGTCCTGCAAGTCGAGCAGATAGTTCTGCTTCTGAATCATTGCCTTGTTGACGGCAGTCTTGGTCTGCCGATTGTCAAACAGCGGAATGCTTACAGTAACGCCACCGTCCACAGTGAAGTTGTTCTTTAGCTGCGAACCCCAAGCATTGTTGCTCATTGACGAAGTGTTGGTAGAGAGTCCGGCACTCAGTCCGATTGTAGGCAGCTTGCCTGCCTTGGCAATCTTCACGCTGAGGTCGCTGCTTTCGATGCCCAACATGGCGTTCTTTATCTCCGGACGTTGCTCCACAGATGCTGTGTATACGTCGTTGAGTGCCGGAACTGTGGCAAGAGCCATCTCGTCGGTAGTAGAAGGAATTGCAATGTCAAACTCCTCGTCGTTGGTAATCTGCAGCAACTGTTTGAGCTGACGCTTATAGTTACGCAGGTTGCTCTCAGCCTCTACTATGCTGTATTCGTCCTGGGCTCGCTGTGCGGTAAGCTGTGCAAGGTCGGCCTTGCTCATCTTGCCTACATTCACCATCGTCTTGCCGCGTTCCTCGTTGGTCTGACTCGTCTTCAAGCTCTCCTTGCTCACGTTGATAGCCTCGTTCGAATAGAGAATCTGAACGTATAGTTGTGCTATCTGCTCCAGCACACTGTTGGCTGTAGTGGCAGAGTCGAGCTTGGCCTGCTCGGCGGTTAGTTTGTTCAGCTTTACTGTGTTCTGATTCTTGTTGCCGTTCCATACGGTCCAGTTGCCCATCAGCGAGTAAGAACCGTTGTAGTAGACCTTGTCTACCTTCGACTGCACCTTGTTGCCAGCAATCATAGCCGACCCTTTCTCGGGCCAGGGATTGTACGATACATTCTGCGATGTCGACAGGCTGAGCGACGGCAGCAGTGCCGACTGGCTCTGCTTCACATCCTCAAGAGCAGAATATTCTTGAAGTTTGGCTTTCTGGAGCTGAATGTTGTTGGCAATGGCATAGTTGATGCAATCCTTCAGCGACCATTGTCGTGCCATACATTCTGTAGACATTGACAGCAGGAAAAGTCCTGCCAGGCAAGTCATCCCAATCTTTCTCATAATAAATGTGGTTTTGTTAATGTTTTCTGAATCTTAATCTTTATAAACTCTCTCTCTTTATCTATCTCTGGTTATTGGATGTATCAGGTTGTATAAAAGTTTATTAGAGGTGTGGTATATTAACATTTATTGGGGAAGTAAGAAAAAAAAGCCTCTCCCCCTGCCCCTCCCCCGTAGGGAGGGGAGTGAATAGCATTACTATTTGAGGATTTAGCTGATTGTATGTAACAAACGTTGCATATCACTCCCCTCCCTACGGGGGAGGGGTCGGGGGTAGGGCTGGGGACTGGGTAGTTTTTCTTACTTCAACTGCTGCAAGCGTGCAATGTACTTGCCCAGAATATCGAATTCGATATTAACTGTTGTGCCTACGCTTATGTTGCAGAAGTTGGTGTTGTCGTGGGTGTAGGGAATGATTGCCACGGTGAAAGAGTTTGCGGTAGGGTTGCACACTGTCAGCGAAACGCCGTTGACCGTAACCGAGCCTTTGTCTACGGTGAAGTATCCGCGCTCGGCCATAGCCTTGTCAAACTCGTATTCGAATGTGTAATAAGTCGAACCGTCAGCGTCGCGCATGTCGATACACTTGGCTGTGCCGTCTACATGACCCTGCACGATGTGTCCGTCGAGTCTGCCGTTCATTATCATCGAGCGCTCCACGTTCACCTTGTCGCCCACCTTAAGCAGTCCGAGGTTGGAGCGGTCGAGCGTTTCCTTCATAGCCGTCACCGTGTAGTTGTCGCCTTCGATAGACACAACGGTCAGGCAAACGCCGTTATGAGCTACGCTTTGGTCGATTTTCAGTTCGTTAGTGAACGAGCATGTCAGCGTGAAGTCTACATTCTCCTTGTCGTTTTTGATGGCAACGACAGTAGCCATTTCTTCTACTATACCGGAAAACATTTGTCTGAGTATTTTTATTGTTAATGTTTAAGATTCATGTACGTGGGGCGCAACGTTCAGCAAAGTAACTAAATATTTTCCTTTCCGCCAAATTTTTTATAGTGCTATTAACCCCTTCAATTGCTATAGCATTGCAAAAGGGCTCCTTTTGGCATGCAAAAGGACTCGTTTTGAGGTGCAAAAGGACTCCTTTTGGCCTGTAAAAGGACTCGTTTTGGGGTGCAAAAGGACTACATTTGAAAATCAAGCGTCTGAAAGTTGAAAATCAAGCTTCTGAAAACGAAAACAGGAGACAAGAATTATTGCTTGTCTCCTGCTGTAATATTTAAAAACAGGCCGCCCAGTGATGTGATGAAACTCCGAGTATACAAGATTTGAGAGCTCTCCGCCTTTGTAATCCACCGGCTTTGCAGCTTAGTCCACTGAGGGTTTTATATGGCCCGCCATTGGCAAAAGAAGTCTTCTCGGTTTCGATTTTTTTATTGATGAGTATCCCGATCAAACTGGCACGACCCGTATGTCTTTCTGTTTCTTAGTGCAAAGTTAATATTTTCGCGTGATACGACAAAATGTTTAAGACATAAGTTTATAGTTGTTGCATTTTTTCGTTCAATTAATGAACAAGTAATAGAATTATTTTATATCTTTGCAATTGATTACTAATCTGTAAAGATTACAACCTTTAAAAACTTATTATTTCTATGA
>ERZ1031449.52-NODE-52-length-25965-cov-7.145967_pt1 | contig 25965 bp, 22 predicted proteins | sample MGYA00516705_ERZ1031449 | MGnify/ENA primary metagenome ERZ1031449 (study PRJEB33719, sample SAMN04261152) | wastewater metagenome | biome: rural village; feature: human; material: feces | host: Homo sapiens | place: El Salvador | collected 2013-01-14 ... | reverse complement strand
AGTCACAGAGAATGAATACCGTGTCAGTTGCAGGAGATAATCTCTTGTTTAACATACCTCCAAACGCCTTTTCTCCGGGTGTAGTTTCCGAACTCCATAAGTAGTTGTAAATTTCGCTTTTTTGCTCTAACTTCATCCACCTGTCATCTAAATTGTTTTGAAATTTTTTATTTTCTTCATTATTTAAAGTGAGTATCACTATTATGTCTCCGTCACCATGAAAGCCACCGCCATTCTTTTCGAAAAACGTGATGTCATTATAAGGAATAGATAGTTTCAGCGTTTGATTTATTTCAGTTATGACAAATTGCGGCGAATTATACTTTCTCAAAAAAATAATTGTTGTCAATAAACCAAACACGCATATTATAGATGTAATTATTATTAATATCTTCTTTCTTGCAATCATTAATAATCACCTTTTAGCATAAACAATAACATAAATTTTATATGGAACAATAATACCTTGATTTTGATCAGCCAAAGCCATATTATTTCCAACTTTAATTGCCAAATTTCCTGAATAGTTCTCTAGTTTAAAATCATACTTATCTTCTAATAAAAACTGAAAATATCGACAACCATTTATCCACATTTCATTCACTGTTACACTGATGTTGTGAAACGCCCCTAACAAATCTCCGGAATTATATACTAACGAACACGTATAATTGGATACCCATTTATTTTTATGTTTTTTCCTCACTTTTTAACTAAATTTTTGAATTCATTTGTTTTTTTATTTTTTTGATAGAGCCGTTGAAGAATTATACCAAAGATTTGATGGCTTATCGCGTAGACTATGTTCTAAGAATGTTGCTAAATATGTCCATTTCTTTTTCTTTAATGTAGATACAACCCAGTTTTTCCAGAATTTACGTCCTGCTTCTTTTTCTTCTTTTAATAGCTGACCATTGTAATCCGTAAACATTATCGCATTATTCTCGCAATAGGTAAAAATGTTTGCACTTAAAACTGTACCGGTAGCACCAATATACGCAGTATCATCAGCATTGATAAATCTACCAGTAGTTGGGTCATAGTATCTGGTTTGGAGATAATAAAGAGTGGTATCTTCATCATACACATAACCACGATAACGAAGTGGATTAATTGAAGATAGTTCATCTTCTGACTGTGATAGAATATCGCCCCATGCGTTATATACATAATTGGCTTTTTCTTGACCGTCTTCATCTAGAATCTTTACTATGTCACCTTGCAAATTCTTTACATAGTAGAACATTTTTCCAAAATCTCCCCTACTCAATTTTTAATGAGTAAGGGAGATTTAATTGATTGTTACTATTGGATAATTAGACTATTATTTTAATAGTTCCGCACTAAGTTTCTGAATAATTATCACGCAATTTTCACTTGTTATTAATGAATTAATACAGTAACAATAAGTAACAATCTTGTATCTTATACAAAAAAAATAATCAAATCCTCAATTTCAAAAAATAACATACAAATTACCCATAAAAGACATAAAATAGTTTTCAGCAATTCATTTCTTATTTTAAATTTAAATTTAGATGAGAAATCCAACATTAATGGTATATCAATCATATCAAACATAAAAAGCCCTCTCTATTTGTGAGTATGATGGAAGAATTGTTTCAAATGCCACAACCCAATAGGTATGTCAAAAAGTATGCTTTTCGCCCGAAGTGCTAGTGTAACAATTATTGCAACATTTATTACAACTCCCCACCATTGTCCAAAAGAAAAATAGAATATTGCTTTTCCAATGATAAACCCAAGTGCCCGAGCAGTAAACGATCCAAGAGCAGATCTAACAAAGCCTTTAGCAATTGCAGAAACAATTGCAGCCAAACTCTTTCCGATTTTACATATAGCCTTAGCTAAATGTACCCATCTAGGCGAATATCCTGTAGGGTCAAAAATATTTATTGGATTATTACGACTATATGTCATCAAGTTAGTATCTAATACACTTACACTAAAAGGAGCTAACATTAACATATTTGTATCATCAGCATTGATAAATCTACCTGTAGTTGGGTCATAATATCTAGTTTGAAGATAATACATTGTAGTATCTTCATCATACACATAACCACGATAACGAAGAGGGTTTATAGAAGCTAATTCATCATCTGATTGAGATATAATATCTCCCCAAGCATTATAAACATAATCAGCTATTTCTTGACCGTCTTCATCTAGAATCTTTACTATGTCACCTTGCAAGTTCTTTACATAATAGAACATTTTTCCGTTGTAGGATAAAGCTACAGGGCTATTCTCAGTATCATAGTAGAAGAAAAGTGTTGCATTGTCGGTCTTTTGAGCAATTAGATTATTATTACTATCATAATAATAGTCAGTTACCTTTGATCCCACTTTCTTCTGAGTTCTCATTCCGTTGGCATTATAACGGTATGTTACCTTTGTACCATCACTTAGAGTAGTTGTTGACAACCATCTACCGTTTCTCCATGTAAATGACATACCGTCACGATAGTTTAATGGATTACCGATTTCATCATAAGTAATATTGCCTACTCCATTAACTCCGGTTAACTTGTCACACCATTGTTTATCATCATAATAATATATATTACCACGAGGACTACCTGTTGGAAGTCCATCTGTATCAAGAGCTTGTGTATCAACAGAATGAATATTACCGTTACCATCTAAAGAATAATTGATATAGTAATTATGTAAATAGTCATATTCTTGTTTTAGTTGGTTCTTATCATCATAAATATATTTATTTATGATATCTTTTCCAAGTCTAATCTGAGTAATATTTCCATTTTCATCATATGAATAGCTATAAGTTGCAACTTCCTTATCATTAAAAGTATTATATAAATTACTAACAGTTTTAGATGTTGAATTGGTTTCCTTACCATCAGCATAAGTATATTTAACTTTATAATCTTTATTATCTTTTAATCCTTTAGTTAAAATAGAAGTAGTTCTACCAAATTCGTCTTTTTCTTCTGTTGTTTTTAGTCCGTTATAATCTACAAATGATTTACCGTCACTATCAGTACCACTTGTTATTGTTCTCGTATTATTTCCGATTTCTGTTTTTTCTACAGTATTACCGTTTTCATCGGTTGTAACACTTTTAGCAAGGGTATTGTCTTTACCAAGTATAAACTGACTCTCTAAGTTTCCGTTACAATCATAGTAATAATAAGTTGTTTCTCCACTTTCGGAATCATCACAAACAGAAATTTGACCATTTTTGTTATAAGTATACTCAGCAACAATATTGTCGTTACATTTAATGTTTGTAACATTATTGTACTCATCATATGTATATGAGATTACACTGCCGTTTGCATATGACACTTTCAATAAATTTCCGTTATATGGACTATATGTATTGGAAACTATCTGTGAATCGCCAACATATGTTGATAAGAGTTTGTTGTACTCGTTATAGTTAAACTTAAAAGAAAAGTTATTATGTGATATTGACTCTACATTACCTTGATAGTCATAATCATACTTATTGCTTGTTCCATCAGTTGTAATAGAAGTGGCATTATCAGAAGAATCATATGTATATGATGTTTCTACATTATTACCATTAGTTATGGAAGACTTGTTTCCGTTAGCATCATATGTATATTTGGTAGTATTACCGTTTTCATCAGTTTCTTCTGTTACATAGTTACCTTTTGAATCATATGTTGACTCTGACTTAATATATGATTTTGAAGTATCTAATTCTTCAGAAAGCATATCGCCATATTCAACTTCACTACTTGCACTTGTTGTACCTTGGGTATTATCATCCCCACTAGGAGAAGATGCACTATCAGTTGAAGTTGTGCCAGGTGATACCATAACTTTTAACATGGCATTACTTGGTATCATTGTATTACTATTATAACCATAAACAAATGCATAGTCAATATATTGTACAACTTTTTCACTATTTTCAGGTGTTACTGATAATAATACTGACTGTACAGAGGTTGTATTAGAATTAAATGATTGATAATGACTTTCAGGAGTATTTTCACCATTGTAATAAACATTAAGTGCTATACCAAAAGTTCTATTTTCATTTGATAAAGGAACTGAAACACCTTGTGCTTGTCCTGTTAATACAAATGAAACATTCTTAGCATTTACATTTACTCTCTGATATATATACTTATTAGCTAAATAATTTTTCTTATCAGTATTTTCTTCACTTGTAGTATCTTCTGAATCACTATCATTACCGGAATTTTCTGAATTATCAGTATCACTATATACTTCATATACTCTGTTATATACACCTTCTACTGATTTTACTACATTTCCGTATACATCTGTAGTGTCAATCACATCATGTTCACTAACTACAGTAGTAGATTGAACAGATTGTGTGGTTTCCTTAACAGTAGTACCGGTTGCATTTTCTGTAGTTGAATCGGTAGTATCATTTTCATCACTATTCATTTTCAAATATGTAGGTGTACCAAAAATGTATGGTCTACCAGAGGTAAATGTAAATTTATTGTTACTATTATCAAACCAATTATTTGCATTAGTGAAATCACTGTTTTTCAATGCATTGTAATCATTTACAGTTTCTCCTTCTTCTAACTGTAAACAATCAAACCATGTAGTATAATCCTTACCGTTTGACTTTAAAAGAACCTTTACATCAGTTGCTGTTGATGGAAGCTTTGCAGTTACACTAATTCTTTTCCAATTAATCTCGTCACTTACTGCAAAACCATCAATAGTTTTTTCTTCTGAATTGTCCTTATACTGAATAGCCAGATTTACTTTGCCTGTACCGTTATTTTCGCAAGAAGCCTTAACATATGCAGAGAATGTAACGTACTTACCTAACAAAGATTTTTGACTAATATTATGATAAATTACACTATCCTTGTCTTGCTTATCTTTGTTATAGATTTTAATAGCATTTGTACCAAAGTATTTTGTATCGGTATCTAAACTATACTTATTATCAGGATTTGAACTTTCGCTATAGTAATAGCCATCATAGTTCTTAATACCGGAAAAGTCAGATGTTTCATCAAGATAATTCTTAATAAAGTTATCCTTACTTTTAGTTACAGTAAGGTCGGAACTTTGACTATTTGAAATATAACCATTTGCATTCATTGTTGAAACTTTTGTTCCATCAGTATCAAAAGTATATGTTTCTGACGAACCGTTTCTATCTGTTACTTTAGTTGTATTATCAGCTTTGTATTCAAAGTTTAGATAATTACCTATTTTATTCTCTGAACTTCTTTCAGTAATATTAGTAACTTTATTAGCAGTATTATAAGTTAATGAATATGAAGAACCTGTTTTTACTTCTGAACCGTTTTCTTTTGTATATTTTACTGAAATTAATCTACCTAGATTATCATAAGTATAATTTGAACAACTATTATCAGGTAATTTAACTTTAGTCAACAGTACTTTTCCATTTGACTGTGTATATGATAAATTTACCTTTCTTGAATTAGGAAGATTAATAGTTGTTATATACTTCTTACTGTTAATATATGTAGTTGTAAAAGTAGCTTGTGTTTGGTTTGTAGAATCATAAATATAGTTTATATATCCATCATTATTATTTCTACCATAAGCAATATGATTTTTAGAATTTTCTAATATAAGATAAAGTACCTCTACCAGAAGAATCTTTTATAAAAGTAAGCTTTTCTGAATCTTTTTCAAGGATATATCCACTACTTGTCTTAGTTAATTTTAAACCTAAATCTTCATTACTAAATATTAATGTTCGTAACTAGATACATCAAATAGTTTGTTGTTCAGAATAACTAATAATAATTATTGATGTGTCAGCATTTGTTATTCTTCAAATAGTAGAACATCTTAACATATGATTTACTCTTTGTAAAATGGTCGAAGATGAATCAGCTTCTATTTCAGAGAATAAGAAATGGTCAAACAGAAAGCAATTTAGAGATGGAACATTTAAAGCTATGTGTCCACCTTATGGCTACTGCTATAATGATGGAACAATGTGCATTTTTCCTGAACAAGCTGAAGTTGTAAAGCGGATATTTTCTGATGCCTTATCCGGTAAAGGTACAACAACCATTGCAAAGGAATTAAACAATGATGGGATACCTTCAAAGCAAGGTAAGAAATGGAACCAAACAACTGTTAAGAAAATTCTTTCAAATGAAGCATATATTGGTGACGCTATTTTTCAAAAGACCTATACTGATGAGTATTTCAATAGGCATATAAATAATGGTGAAAAGGAAATGTACTACATACAAAATCATCATGAAGCAATTATAAGCAAAGAGGACTTCAATTTAGCCTCTGCTATAATTTCACAACATGCTACTGAAAAGAACATCTCTAGTAATGATAACAAGTATAGGAACCGATATGCTTTTTCAGGGAAAATCATATGTAGTGAATGTGGCAATACCTTTAAAAGGAGATTACACACTAATACATATAGCAAGTATTGTGCTTGGTGTTGTAATACTCATTTAGTAGAAAAAGCAAATGTTCTATGCTTTATCTTAGGGATGATGACTTAAAGATAGCCTTTGCAACAGTTCTAAACAAATTAATCTATGGCCACAATCTTATTCTGAAGCCCTATGTTGAAGCATTAAAGAGCATTTCCGGCAATAAAGACTTTGCAAGAATACAACACCTAGAACAGCTCATTAAACAGAATAAGGAGCAACAAGAGGTTTTAACTAAGCTACTGTGTCAAGGCTACATAGACCAAGTTCTATTTACCAATGAAACAAATTCACTTCTTGCTAAGTCCAGTAAATACAAAAAAGACATAGACGCAATTAATTCAACAATCAATGGTGACAATTCACGACATTATGAAGCAGAAAAGCTACTTTATTTTACCGAGCACAACACTATGATTAAAGAATACAGTGAAAATTTATTTGAAAGATTTGTTGACCATATTATTGTTTATTCCAGACATTTAGTTGGATTTGTTATGAAATGTGGTCTCACCTTTAAGGAGGTAATATGATGGGTCATACACCACTTGGTTATAAAATATAAAATGGTGTTGCAGTTATTGATAGAAAAGCCACTGCTAAAGTTCTCAATCTGTATAAAAACTATCTTAGTGGTCTTTCACTTATTAAATCTGCTAAAAAAGCTGGCATCAACACGTCACATGCCGGTGCAAAACATATTATGCAAAATAAGCACTATCTTGGTGATGATTTCTATCCTGCTATCATTGATAAAGAAACCTTTGATGAAGTAGAAAACAAACTGAACCGAAGATTAGAAAAACTTGAAAGAAATTGTAAGCCAAAAGAAATGCCAAAGAAAAAGGTTCCTATACTCTTTCATTTTGGAGATATTTCAGAATATTATGATAATCCAATTAAACAATCTGAGTATTTGTATAGCCTTATAGAAAGCGAGGTCATTTAATGGGAAATGTAATGGTTATTCCTGCGAAAAAGAAAATAGGTAACACTAATCGTAAAAAGGACACAAAGCCTAAGTTACGAGTAGCAGCATATTGCAGAGTTAGTACTGACAGTGATGAACAGGCAACTAGCTATGAAGCACAAGTTGAGCACTACACAGAATATATTAAGAGAAACCCTGATTGGGAATTTGCCGGAATATACGCTGATGATGGTATTTCCGGTACCAACACTAAGAATAGAGAAGAATTTAACCGACTAATTAAAGACTGCGAAGCCGGTACTATTGATATGGTTATCACAAAGTCTATCAGCCGATTTGCCAGAAACACCTTGGACTGTTTGAAATATATTAGGCGTCTAAAGGAAAAGAACATTCCGGTATTTTTTGAAAAAGAATCAATCAATACAATGGACGCAAAAGGTGAGGTCCTTATTACAATTATGGCCTCTCTCGCCCAACAAGAATCACAATCACTAAGCCAAAATGTTAAACTGGGATTACAGTTCCGTTATCAAAATGGACAGGTTCAAATTAACTACAATCGTTTTCTTGGTTACACCAAAGATGAAAATGGAAACCTTGTAATTGACCCTGAACAGGCTGAAGTCGTAAAAAGAATTTATCGAGAATATCTCAATGGTTACAGCATGGATAAAATAGCCTCCGGTCTTGAGGCTGACGGTATTTTAACCGGTGCCGGAAAAAAGAAATGGTGGACCAGTACCATCAACAAAATTCTGCGTAATGAAAAATATATGGGTGATGCCCTACTTCAGAAAACATACACCACTGATTTTCTTAACAAAACAAGAGTAAAGAACAACGGGATTGTACCTCAATATTATGTTGAGGACGACCATGAAGCCATTATTCCGAAAGAAATCTATATGATGGTTCAAGAGGAATTGGCACGCAGAAAGGTTGTAAAAACCAGTGCTAATGGAAAGAAACGTAGCTATAGCTGCAATCACTGCTTCTCCCAAATCGTCATCTACGGAGAATGCAACGAAATGTTCCGAAGGCTCCACTGGAACAATCGAGGAGTTAAATCTATCGTCTGGCGCTGCATCAGCAGGCTAGAATCTACCAGATTGGAATGCCACGCCAGAACCATCAACGAGCTGGTCCTTCAGGATGCTGTCGTCAAAGCAATCAACTAGATGCTTGGAGACAAAAGTAGCTATCAGGCACAACTACAACTAAACATTGCTTCAGTCATTCGAGCTTCGCAGGCAACCTCCGTTGAAAACATCGATGAGAAGCTGATGGCCTTGCAGCAGGAGCTTATCCAGAAAGCCCAGAGCAAAGAAGCCTATGACGAAATTGCTGATGAAATATTCAGGCTTCGAGAACTGCGTAAGCAGACCACTATAGACACTGCCGCAAGAGACGAACAGATAAAGCGGATCAATGATCTACAGGATTATATTGCACAACAGACTACCCACCTCACCGAATTTGACGAATCGCTGGTACGACGCTGGATCAAACAGATCACTATCTGGGATGACCACATCACCGTCGAACTAAAATCCGGTGTTAATATCGATGTGGATGCATAAGTCCCATAGATGCACGAAGGCTCCTCACCACTGGATAGTTTCCGGTGATGGGGAGCCTTTATCTGTCTACGACAAATTATATTTTGATACAAAAGTTAGCACCATTTTCTTATAAAACCCATCTATAAGAGATACTTTATTATTATCAAACCAGCCCAGCATATACGCATCTAATAATTTTATTGTATCTGCGCCTAAGAAAGATGCAATAGTACTCGTGTCGCTATCATCAGCATAATTGTCAGCATACATTTTACATATAGAACGTCTACCATAATAATTAAAAATAGTTGCCATAGTCGTTGCAAGAGTCTCAATATTTGCTGGAAAATCTGAACGTGTTATTAGTTCCGTTGCCAGATTTAATGGCATTTCAACAAAATCTTTTGCCTTTTTGGTTCCACCGAATGTTTCTATTCTTTGGCCCATGTCAAAAGAAAATGGTTCATATATATTACGAGCACCTAGTATTCTCATAAAATCAACTTGTGCAGCATGAAACTCAGTATATCCCTTGTTTGACATATGCTTTACTTTATCTTTTAAAGAATATACTTCTGCATCCCAAATATGAGTGAACTCATGAAAAACTAAATATTGCGCATTCATTTGTGGAAGATATAATTTTGACCAAATCTCAAGAGAATGCTTTCCTGTGGGAACGTCATAAAATACTGCAGCAGGCGCATCAAATCCCTGCGTTGTAGATTTTTCTAATGTCATTTCCTTTGACTTGATAGTAAAATCAGGGAAAGCACTTATCCCAACAAACTTCTTGTAGTCCTCCACACAGGACTGTACAAAATTTTTAATATCTATCGTAATCGCTTCCTTTCTTAAATATTATTTATATCATCTATTTCACTGCCAAATCTGCCTATTAGTATCGAGTGGCTTAAACTGCGGTCAGCTCTGATAACAATTTCAGTGCCACAACCCCTGACATCTAATCCACAGCCTAAACCCTACCGCATTTTTTCGACCATCCACTTTTTCTCCAGTCAGACAAAAAGTAGATATGTTTCCATACAAGAAAGCCGAGCTTTCCGCAAGGCTTCTCTGATGATTCTAACCTCCGAAAAGCCCGGAAATACGCCGCTTTCTGGCACTTATTTATCTTTCCTTGACATCAAGAATACGCACTCAATATGGGTTGACACGATAGAATGTATGTCAGCCCCGACTGTCCGTTCGTGGAAACATATCCACGACCACTTTTTAACGATAAGTTTTCTATCGTTAAATGGTTATTGTGCTACTTTTTTATACTTAAACATCAAAGCTTCAAGAATTGCATTCATAATATCCATATTGAATTCCTTCTTTGAGATATCCATTGACTTGAGCATCTTCTTGTTTTTTCTAAGTGACTTCCACAAGAGCTTCTTATCCTTGTCGTCTAAATCGATCATGTAAAGCAGATTGGCAAGAGAAACAATGAAGTCTTTATATTCTTCACAAGTACTCTTCTTTGCCTTTCTATCCTTCCAAGACATGAACTCCTCAAAATTCTCCATAGAATATTTAGGCATTAAGCCTTTGATCGGATTTATTAAGAGCTGTGTTGAAGAAAGCATCAAATTCACATAAGAGCCAAGTGCGTATTGCTGCTCTTCTGTCATCAAATTATAGTCTAGGCCAAACGTCTGAATATTCTCAATTGCTTCATTCAGCTTTCCACTCTCATCGATAATACGGGAGATACGTTCTTTAAGTTCTACAATTGCAAGCTCATATGATTTTACATCTCTATAGCTGATGGCTGTGAATACATTCTCCAAATGCTTTTTATCACTGCTGCTCTTCCAAAAAAGTAGACCACTCGCCACAAGTGACACTCCTGCAATAGCCCATCCGACCGGACCTGCTAAAGCAAGAAAAGCTTCACCAGCAGCCATTCCTCCTCCGCCAGCAGCAAGAGCACCTCCGCCGAGCCAAGCTAATGCAGCATTTGTAGCTGCTGCACCACTAAGAGCAGATATTGCTGTTCCTGTTGACGCAACACCAAATGTAGTTGCAACTCCCATCGCCACTGTCGGTCCCATCGTTACAACTGCAACACCTAGACCAGCTCCTGCGGCACCTGCACCTACATTTTTGATAGCAGTTTCCTGATAATCTTTCTCAATCTTCTCAGCCTGCTGTTTCCAGTTTAATCTTATCTGTTTAAGTTCTTCATATTGAAGTTTCTTATCGCTAGGAACATTTCGAATCTTATCAAATAATTCCTGTATACTTGTCAGCGACTCATATAATCCACTTGTATGGCCACCAAGCTCTTCAATCGTTTTATTTGTAAGATTGATAGCAGCTTGCGCCTTATCTTGAGCCTGTTGAAGTTTAGATTTCTTTTTGCCTTTCATCTATGCGTTTCCTCCTTTGAAGTAAGCATCAATATCCGCTTTATTACTTAATATCTGATCCTTTGGAACATTTCTTTTCTCAGCCAACAATGTAGACTTTTCAAAGGCCTTTATGTACATGTTACTTTCTTTTAGTTCTTGTGTGAACAAAAGCAACTCTTTATCGTCATACACTTCTGCAAGGAACTTTAACCCCTCAACATAATCAGCAACAATGATCTTCTCTCGTCTTAAAACTACGACTTCTTCTTTTAAAGAATGTCGTTTTATTCCTCTGCTAACTTCTCCATATAATGATATTGTGAATCTTCCTACGCCAACTATGTTCAATCGCATGAAAAACTCAGCTACATTAAATATGCCGCCAACAGTAATAAATCCGCGTGCAACTGCATCACCTGCATCAACAAGGCAGAATGTTCCATGAGCTACGGTAAGCATACGTTTTACTGTTACATTGCTAAACGGCTCACAAGCTTTCCACAATGATGAAAATGTCCTGCCTGGTTTTTCCGTTGTAGTAAAAAATCTTATCAATCGTCTAATTGAATACATCGACCTAACTAAGAGTTCATTTACAAATACAGGTATGGCCTGCACAGCTTGAAATCTAACATCATATCCCTGCTTATATATCTCAAGTGCCAATTCATTAAATGATTTATCAAATTCACTGACTGGAATATTCCGTTTTCTCTTAATTGCAATTATGTCATTTGTCCAACTCCAGAACGGTGACGGAATACCCATACCGCGTCCTTTGCTACTTGAAGATCCAGACATATCTGAAATCAGATGACCAAACCAATTTATAAATCCACAGAACATTTTGCTAGGGACATTTTTTCCCTGAAGCTCAAATTTACCATCAGCGTCCTGTAATGATATTAATTCACCACCAGACATAAAATGGGAGGTATTCGTAAACTGATCCAGAATTGAGAAAAACAAACCCAACAGTGTTGGATTGTGCCCTAGCGATTTGAAGTGATGGTTCTTAGGGCTGAGATCGAATACCCAGCTAGCCGCATCACCTGCGCCTCTCTGATCATATGGAATTTTGAACTTCTTTTCTAAATGCTTTATGGCGCCAGACAACGAATTATTATTCGAATCGTCCCAACCACACATCTTTGCAAAATCCATAGTGCGATTTTCAAACCACTTATCTGTAACATCCCCAACAGGAGACTCTCCAGGTTTCCCCACAAGGAATATATCCATCACACCACAGATTGCACCACTACATGCTGCCAAAGTATAATCGATCTTATCGCACTCTGGTGTTAATTTTTTAAGGGTGCTGGAGCTTTCATTCAGTTTTGAAGTGATTGCAGATAATTCCACTTCAGCACTCGCCAGTGCGGTCTTTATGTCAGAAACAAATTTATAACCGTCTTCGCTTATACCTAGCTCTAACAGCATTATTGCATCTCTTGTATTATCTTTAGTTGAGATACTCATTTGCTCCCCTCCATTCAATCTTTTTAAGAATTTGAATTGACTATTGTCCTGATTCTTCCAATACGATTAAGTCTATTCTTTTCAATATATAACTGAGCAGCTAATCCATCTGTAAATATCATCGCTTCTTGGAGATCTGTAACTCGCTGCCCGTTTCGTCCAAGAAAAGCAATCTCATCGCTATCATATAGCTGAATGCGGCACTTCTGGTTCATTTTCAATTTCCTTTTGTTCTATTGATTTCTGTACTGTAATCCATAAAACTCACAACATGATCGTCAAATGCAGTTTTATCGTTCCAAGAATCATAAAATTCTTCTGCAGCATTGCATATTTCTTCGATAATATATCTAATGCCCATTTTCACAGAAAATGATCTTTCCTGTGCTTGATCATCCATCCAAACAGATGCCTGTATTAGCAATTCACCTATACCATCTTCATTCTTTTTAGGTTTCATCAACTCGAATTCACTGATGTAAACATGTGTAGTTGGGTCGCCTGTATTCTTATACACCCCACTATCTCCGCTATGTAAAAAATGGCATCTCAACTGATACAATGCTGCTCCAGCAAAGTTTTCATCAACATTCGTTGGATTTTCATAAAAAATATGTTTATTACTCCAATCAATATATCGCTCTGTCACTTTATTAACCGTTGGATTCTCTATTGCGCTACATATATCTGGTAATGTTAATGCCAGCGCTAATGCAGGCTCGTATAATTCCAACTCATTAGCATTTCTGACTGCTTCTATTTTTTCTAAAAACTGACTCATTTTTCTCTACCCTTTTTACAACTTTTGGATACCGGCACTTACCATGACATTATATGTAGAATCAAATCTTGTTTCATCTGGAATAAATGCGATGAAACCGTCTCTACCCCTAGTAAGGAGAACTCGGTAGCTGTTTATTCTATATGTGTTAGCATCGCTATCAGCACTTTCATTATCTTTAAACTTAGCCCAGCCTGAACCATCCCAAAGCATATCCGTACCCCAACCAACTATTGGCATATCAACCTCAAGTCACTGACAATCGAATTCAGAGACTGTTACCGATAACTGACAACACGATCCTGCCTCTGACGGAGCCCTATTAAACCAAGCTGCCACGTCCGGCTGGAATTGTGGCTTCATTCTATATGAGCTTAGATTGTACGCTTTTGATGAAGCCATAAGGCCGAAACGTTTATTTTCATTTCCTGCATATCTATTAATGCAGTAATTCTTTGCAGCATTCAAGTCTCTAGTAACATACATGTTAAAGCCTGCCGCAAGAATCGAATCAGACAGAACTTTCGCACCACTAATATCGCCATCGACGATGAGGTTTACAAATCTGCTCACATCACTAGCTAGATAACTTCTTAACGTTGTATTCAAGTTAAGATTGTCGTTTGCAATCACATCATGATCATCTTCGAATATATGTATAAGCTTCTCTGGACATACCACTTCCCAGTCAAGGTAAGATCTGTTCAATGCTGTATTCCATTGAACAAGTCCTGAATTTTCACCGTTGTTAATTTCCTGTCCTTCACCAACAAGAATTAACAGAAATGCCAAATCAAGCTCTTTATCTGCAAACTCAACCAACACATCCGGCTCTGATTTATCAGTTCTTCTCTTGCTGGACATCTGCTGATTATCCCAAGCTCGCTGACCTTCATCAAACACAAGTATGTTCTTATTAAATTCCTTAGACTTTCCTGCAATGTACTCATTAACAACCGTATGAATGCTCTTAACAAACATCTTACTGTTAAGCGCATCTGTAAGCACTTTGATCAGTGGGCCATTTCCTGACAGATACACAGAGTTTGCATTTTCATTGGATTCACAAACATCATAAACATACTGCAATCTCAGAAACGTTTTACCGGCTCCTGGAACACCTGTCACAAGAGCAAGCACATGGTTCTGGTTTTCTTTTGCATCATCTGTAAGTTTTTTAAGAAATCTGATCGCGTCTGGAATACCAGTGCTATTTACTCTTCTTATATTTGGAAGCTCTTCATGCTTCATAAACATTTTTGCTGCATCAACAATAGTTGGAAGCGGCTCATACTTTGAATCCATCCAGCTATTTAAATCACAAGGAGTTACTGTACTTAACGATTCCTAGTCAACTAACTCAGGTAGATAATCTGCTGATACTGTTATCACACCATTTGGAAGTTCAGTTGGTTCTTCGTCAGTTGTCTTTGTTAAAAACAGTACAGGTATTACTACCTTGTCCCTTGATTCATAATGATATTCTTGAATATCCCTTGCATACGCAGCAACCTGGTCAATATCCTCAGGTAAAAATGTGTTCTTCATCTTAAATTCAAGAATTATGACCTGCTCTTTACTGACTAAAAGTACATCAGGTCTTCTGCCTGATTCATATGGAAGCGCATATTCAAAAATAATACCGAACTGCTTATTGCCATTATCAATCAAAGGAAGGTACTTCTGAAGGTTATCGTAACAATCCTTCCAAGCATGTTCCTGTGATGTTCCAAGACTCAATACATATTCATCCGAAAAAGCTGACTTCATTGCTGTAAGCCAAGCACTCTGACTAATATTAAAGAAATCTTTTAATGATGATCTATAACAGCAACGCTTGTTCATCTCAACTTTAACAGTTGAAGTGACTGTTGTTGACACTGGCGCAACAACAGATTTTGATGAACTACCTTTCTGTGATGTAGGTGTTGCACCTTTACCACATAATCTTTCAACTAATGCTAATCTTTACGGAGTCTCTTTTGCATACCAAAACTTATTAGCTCTATGCCATCTGAATCCGTTATTTTTTAGTTCTGTACGAACGGACTCATCTGGGATTCCCTCAAAAGATATCTCAAGGCCATTCTTTTCTGTATTTCTATTGAATGTTGGCATACAAGCACACTCCTTTACCACCCTGTGTTTAAGATATAAAACGCAACAACCACCTGCATTATCATTATGAGTGGTATTCCAACTGTGAAGTAATCCTTTTTGGTTTTGTGATGCAACAGATACATTGCCATCAAACCGCCTACGAACCCTCCAATGAAAGCAACTCCTAAAAGAGTAACTATTCGAATTCTTGACCTATTTTCTGCTGCGTTCACCTTGTCTATCACAAACATAACAAACGCCACGAAATTAATGATTCCAAAATAAATCAACAGAAGCTTATAATCCGTAAAGAATTTTCAAAACGCAAATGTTATCGTATCAGCATGATGGCCTTTCACCATCAGCAGTATTACCACTTGTATAACAAACACACAAACAATAAAGACTCTAGACATCATATTGTCTTTTACGTTTTTTCTATCAAACAATAGAATCGCAAGCAGTATTCCTGTAGAACCTCCTGCTAATGATAAAATGGTTAGAAATTTATCCACTTGACCCTCGGCGGTATGAGAATATAACCACATGTTGATCAGATAGAGAAGGAAACCTATTCCATTTACAATTATCAAATAATATTCAAAAGTCCCCATCTGTCGTCTTCTTCAATTAACGATCTTTAAAGGAATGATATTGAATCGTAATTTTCTTATCATGCTCTACTGGCATTCCTTTTTTAATCGCATCTATACCTTCAATCAATACTTGCTGTACTGCTCTTTCTTTTTTTATCCAGCCTGTTGTAAGATCTTTCAATGGCAATGTATAAACTTCAGTAAATCCAATATCCACAAGTTCACTTGCAAGCTGATCAAAATCTCTCTTAATCATTTGACGATCTGAATATGGAAATTCAAATTCCTTCTTAACATGGAATGTAATAACAATTTCTGCATCATATGGCACCATTGTCCCTTCAGCAAGCCAGGATTGACCGTTAATGACGATCTGTTCTACTTCACCAACATATTTAGTACTTCCAACATAAATATCCTTAATAGGTACTGTTTTATAATTATTGAATCCCGCTTCTTTAATTTCTTCTACAACAGAATCCACGTTATCACCAACAAGATCAGAAGTCGCAAGCTCTAATGCTAAATTCTTCTTGTTGAAAAAGAATGCTTTAATTCTTTTATTTCGCTGTTTGCGTTCCTTGTCTTTTTTTGCCTGACGGATTCTTCTCTGTTCCTCTGCGATTCTCTCAGCTTCGAGTCGTTCTGCTTCTTCTCTTCTAGCCTGTTCTCTTGCCTCAGCGGTATGTTTTGCTACCGCAACAACGCCAAGCCCTAATGCTAAACCAACCAAACTTGATGCTAAATCAGATGAATCATCATCACTATCATATAAGCTATAGTCGTCATAATCGTCTGACGAATCGTATCTTGATGAAGATCCATCTGCATCATTGAAATATCCGCTTCCATCGGAATATTTATATCCATCACTTCCATCGGCTCCATGATAGTATCCACTTCCATCAGAATAAATGTAGCCGTCGCTTCCATCAGCGCCATGGAAATAGCCGCTTCCATCAGAGTAAATGTAGCCTTCACTTCCATCAGCACCATGATAATAGCCACTTCCATCAGAGTAAATGTAGCCTTCACTTCCATCAGCACCATGATAATAGCCACTTCCATCAGAATAGCGATAACTATCCCCATCATCACCATTTATAAATCCGCAATCATCAGAAAATAGAAAATCTCTTCCTCTATCTTTTGGCATACAATCATTTCCTCCTGGTGCTGAATCATTTAAAAGCACTCTTCAATAATACTAATCAATCGAACATCCGCCGGCAGCCACTTAACATCATAAAGCTGATCCTTGGTAAGCCACCTAGCATCTTCTGCTTCCTTGAGAACAAGGTCTCCTTTAACAATCTCGCACCAGAAGCAGTCCATAGATAAATGAAACGTCGGGTAGTCATACTCAATCGTGTGAATTAGTTCACCGACTTTAATCTCTGTCTCTAATTCTTCTTTAATTTCACGAGTAAGAGCCGCTTCAGGTGTCTCTCCGAGCTCAATCTTTCCTCCAGGAAATTCCAATTGACCCTTAAATTCACCGTACCCTCTTGCCGTTGCAAATATCTTATCTTTGCTGCGGATAACCGCAGCAACAACTCTAATCGTTTTCATATCTCTACATGAACTCCAACAACTTCTTCTGCATGCAGAATTCATACCCCATCTTCTTTAATCCTACTTTTTCGAATTGATCAGCTATTGTTGTCCCTTCAATGGCAGTGATCACTCCAATACCGAATGTTTTATGTTTTACCTGCTTGCCTACTATATCTGATTGAATTACAACCTGAGGTTTAGATTCCGGCTTAGGAACAACTGGTGGAACATACACCGGTTTCTTTACACCTTTTTTCTTAGCATCAGCCATCATCTTTATGTATTCAGCATCTACATTTTTTCCACGCGTCTTATAATCTTCCATGTCTTTAAACACAAACATCGGCGGTTTCTTAACATCATTATCCGGAACAGGTCGAATAGGAAACATCCACATTTTTCGATCTTGTCTATCCTCTCCTGGTTGTGTATCGACATAAGGTTTTGTAACAAGCTCTATTCTTCCGCAGTATATGTATTCGCCAGCGTCCATAACTTCAAACAGATGAATATCGACTCCATTACGGCCATAATTTGCAAGAGTCGCATTCTGGGCCCAGTTAATGTCCTGATCACCATTTTTACCCATACCTGTATAATAGAGAATTCCGCCTATCCATTTATCATGATAAATACCTTTGGTATAATCAGAAATCAACACTAACGTATTAGTAGTTTTTAAGTGACGCATGCCACCCATATTTCCACACTTGAAAGTATCAACAATATCTGACCAATACTTAATCCGGGATTAAACATGGCGCCTCCTTACTCTGGATCTGATAGCTTCTTATCTCCCCAGACATACTCTTCGTTATATTTGTTTCTCATAATCAAAAGCAGTGCAGCAAGATAATCCATGTACATCTGATATCTCACGTCTGGCTGTGGATGAATCATCCAATCTTCGCCAGAACGATCTCCTGCTTTCTCAAGTTTTTCATATTTTCGAATGTATCGTATTAAGCTATCTCGTTATTTTATCATTTCCTGATAAGAGGCTTCTTTAAACTGCTCCGCATACATTTCTGGGCTGATCCATCATATTAGATCGTCTCCTTACTGAATTCGGGACTTCATATTTTCTACGATATCCCAGATTTCTTTATCTAACACAAACGGTTCTGAAAAAGTATTTAATACAATACCCGCTAAATCCTTATCATTATTTCTAGCGAGAGGTATTACTTCCAATATGTGTTTTTACACTTTTGAAAAATCATTACCATATTCACCCATTGCCTCTTCATTAGAAAAGATTGGGAAGAAGAATGCTTCTCCATTCTGAAGAATATCCGGCACTGATCGTGTCTCATCATGGGCCACAAATTCTTCACCTATTAAAGCCTCTGGATTATCTTCTAATTCTGAAACAAGTGCTTCAAGTCTCGCCTGGTCTGCTTCGCTCATGATAGCTGTACAAGGTACCCACACAAAACTGTCTCTTAGGATTTCAAGAAGCTCTAAGAAGTTCGGTTCATTTCTTTCAGCGTTGAACTTTGTTACTGCTGCTTCAAGCATCGTTCCATCTTCAAGATCCTCTGCAGTAATCTTTGCACTTGGGTTCATATCTGAATAACAAATAATTCTGTCATCATCTATCTTCTGTACAAAAAAAGCGATTTTTTCTCCCTCATGATACCCAAAATCCTGATCCGGCTCATTTAAGAGAATACCCATAAAAAAGTGATCTCCTAAACCAATGATTCTTGTCCAGCATCCTTCTGGTTGATTTCCATTCTTGCAAAGGTATACAAGGATGTCATCGATATAATTCTCGTGCCTGCAGCTATCCAAGAAAGACATTTCTCTCGTTTTTTCAACTTCTTCATCAGCATCGTAATGATGAAGAATATCAATCTTATCTGCATATCGTTTTGCTAAGCTTCCATCCTCATCTGCAAAGAAAAGGAAGTCATCATCAGCAACTGCACCTGCTCTGATAAACGATCTTGTTTCTTTCGAAGGTTCACCGAAACTAGCGCTATCACCTTTTACCTGAGCTGCAGCAATAATTTCTAATGTTAATCCTGCCTCTCTTTCATAGTAACCATATGTCAGTACACCGTTAGCCTTTTTCGCACCTGAGAAATCTGCTAGAGCTGCCTTGGCGTTTTTTGTGATTGGCAGCACACAAAAGTGATGATAAAAAGGTCTAAAGCCTGCCTCTTTATAATTCATCTGTTTTTCCTCCTCTATCTTGATATGACATGATCATACCAAATATGTCATGCAAAAAAGTCTCCCGGTAAGCGACCCTACGTCAATTCCAATTGCAGTACTTCATCGCAAACTGTTATAAAGCTTTCATAAAGCACCCGATAGTTTAAGTTATCTTTAGCTGCTGCATAAAAGACAACAACATTAGTCTTCTTATTTCCTATCTGCTCGTAACTAAGCGGTTTGTTATTCATTTTCTTCAAGTGAGGATATCTTTCTTCCTCGATGCCCATCACAATATTCCCAGAATCAATGATGTAGTAAATTGATACCACCCATCAATTCATGTAAGGCGTTGAGCTAGGTGTACCTTGCCCAAACTGCTACTTGAAATGGGCGCCATCGCATTCAGGTCTAACAGAGAAACCGTATGGTGTTTTAGATCCTTGTGCTTTCTTGGATATTGCATTCTTATCGGCCTGTTCAATAAATTTTATATACGCCTGCTCAAATGCATTAACTGTTACTTTTTTACCTAGATCACTTGTATGTTCACCTTTTGCAGAAGGCTTCTTATTATCCTTTTGTGCCTCAAATAGCACAAAACGCTGTACTTCTCCAATACACTCATCGATCGTTTCCAAATAGTAAAACCAGGTTCCATCCGATGACGGATCGCAATGATATGAAGTCTTTTGAGACCATTCGGTAGTCACATTGAAAATCTTATATACTTCCTCTTCAACGCTAACCCCGCATACCAATAATTACTGGAAACGTACTGAAACCACATTCTTATCTGCAGATATAATGACAGAAATTGTATTAAGTATATTTTTAACACCTTCAAATAAATCATTAAAAAGTAGCTCAATAACATCTGCGACTACTGCCCCTTCTTCATATAAACCGTTTGTCCATATACCGCGTACGCTATCTTCCGTTTTGCCTATACGTCTGTAATATACCGGACCTGAATATGGGTAATCCTCACCTAGAACTAGATATCTTCCATCATCAAGTCTCTCGAACAAATGCGTATGCTTTTCAAAATCAATACCTTCATTGGTTCTGTTGTAACAAAAGTCAGCCGGAAGGAAACTATTTTTATTGATTTGATATACTTCCGAAACCATAGCATATAACTGATCATTATCCATGATGGATGATATACCATTAGAGCTAACATAGTCATTAATCACTTCAGTAATCATCTCTTGAATTGTCATGACTCAGTCACCTCCAGTTTATCTCTTAATTCTTCCAAAGTTTCTGGCATACGTGTAAGATCGACAAAGTGTAATCTTACTGTTGTTCCATCGCCAGATTCAAATTCAATATCAGCATGATCGCGCATCTCATCGTTCAATGGATAAAGAAGACAAATCTCTGATGTTTCATATTTCTTCGAGTACGCATACATCTGATACATATCGCTCTGAGAAATACCATAACTAGCTCGTTCGCTGTTGATGAGGCTCTTCCACTTTGTATCCATAATGACTGTTCTATCACCACGTTTACAAACGATGTCCGGTCTAAGAGCAAACTGACGTCTAGGCTCCATAAACAAATAGTATCCTTTGTCCTGGCTTGATACTTCCCATCCTGCTGATCCTAAGACCTTCTTCATCTGCTGCGCCACATAGCTTTCATATACGCTCTCCATCGGGAATAACAATGCTCTTGATGTATTCTTTCCAGAGAATGTAGTGAATGATTTATTCAAAAGAAATACCTTAGACCACTGCATGAGCATTTCATAGTCCTTAGTATTTCTATCAATTTTTACCTGTGAAAAATCCTTCGTATAATTCGTAGAAGGTTCCACCATTTCAAAAGCAGTTAACAACTGTCTAATCTCTTTTGAGTTTTCGGCACTTGTTGTCAACTTCTGTAATTTAAGCAATGCTGCTTTTACCAGTTTGTTCTCTGGTCTATTAGGATGGAATTCGTCATAGGCCACATAGAATCTCTCCTTGTGGGCCATATTAGTCTTAATGTGCTGGCTTGTCAGAAGTTTACCCTTATAAAATTTAAGGTTGTCTTCCTGTCCAACATATGCAGATTTAATTCCATGCTTAACCAGCTGTCGTACCTCCTGCAGATACATGTTTATGAAAATCTCATAGAGATTCATGCGATCTACTTTTAAGCTCGCATCGTTAAACACCTTACTCGGAAAATCCTTCATGCTTTTCAGCATCTTCAGAAAAATTCTCTTTGTCTCTTTGTTTCCGGCGTCTTCACCAGAATCAAAACTAATCTTAGGAAGCACCTGTACCTGATAACCATTGTTCATCTGAATCAGGCCTACATAATTTTTGATGGTTACAACATCACCGACATTACGTTTATAAGAAATGCGCATGAAGTCCAATGCATCAGCATTTTCTTCATCTCCTGAGAATTCATGGATAAATTCCATAAGGTCATGGAAGGCCGCTGCATCAAGATATTTATATTTTTCATCATTTTCAAAGTCGGCATTTCCGGTGATCGTATCGAACTCTCTCACCTCAAGCAATTTATCCATTATCTCACCACGCTTTAAATAATCTGTTTGTAACTTTCAAGGTTATCAAATGCCTCAGCATTGATGGTGTATTTCTTATCTGGAAGATCTACAACATCGTCAGCATTTCCCTTGAAGATATTTTTAACCTTTACCTCTTCATCAAGGATGAACTTTATTGAAGGGTCTGTCTTTCCATTGTCACCAAGAACCAACTGAATCTTCTGATAATCCTCATAGAAATATTCCTGAAGAAGCGGAATGACGGATTTCTCAAAGATTGCCTTTAATATTTCAATGGTCGGAGCTTTTGCAAGCTTCGTAAAGAATGCATGACCAATCGTGTGTTCTCTATCATAAAGGAAAGTAATACGTTCATTAATCTTTTCAAGCATTGCTGCAACATCAAGATCGTCTACCTTATCTGCACCAATATCTCTAAGAACGTCTGCATCCGGCATCATTTCCACAAACTGGAATCTTCTACGAAGAGCAGTATCCATTAATGCGATAGAACGGTCTGCAGTATTCATAGTTCCAAGGATATACACATTAGCAGGAACACTGAATGATTCTCCAGAATAAGGAAGAACTGCTGCTGCCTGCTCATCCATGCCTTCACGTTTTGTATCTTCGATCAGGGTAATAAGTTCACCGAAGATCTTAGAAATATTACCTCTATTGATTTCATCAATAACGAATACGTGCGGTTTTGCTTTTTTCTTTTCAGTCTTAATCAGCTTGTAGAAATTCTGTACTTTATGTTTTGATCTTGCGATGGCAAAATTAGAGAAACATCCACAAACAATACCAATATCAGCGAAAGTCGCTGACAAGCCTGTCACTAACCAATTAACTTTACGTTTCCAATGGAATGGTTCACAATCGATCTCTGATACTTCTTCATCATCAATCACGCCCAATGCTGCGATCTTGTAATCTCTTCCCAGTACAACCCAATCTCCCTTTTTCATTCTTGAAATCATATTGCACTGACGCTTGTCGTATTCATCGTTTGTTTCTACCATGATTACGCCATTCTTGTAGAGATAGTCTTCATAGTCAAACGGTACGTCTGAATCTCCAGCTCTACTTCTAACTGCCCACAACTCGCCAAAGCACTGAATGTCATTATTCTCTGGCATACGAGCATCACCACAGAACTTTTTAAACACACCATCTTCAATGGTATATCCAATATCTGAACCGCCATTTAAGATAGGTTTAATGCCTTCGATAAATTCTTCATATCCATATGATTGATGAAAGGTAGTAAATGCTACTCGACCCTCTGCTAACAACTCACGATAACGAATCATCACTTCGTCATACTCCATAGCCTTTACACTATCCAGATCAATCTGATCACAGATAGCCACAGCGTAAATTGCAGTGCTGTATGTTTTACCTGTTCCAGGAGGGCCAAACAGAATCATATTTTTATCATACGAAATTACTGATTCTTCCTCTGTTGTAAGATCAATATGAGATAAATCCATTTCCTTTAATGCCTCCTCCAACTCACTTCTAAATTTCCAAGAGTATCTACGTTTACCCTTTTCAACTACATATCTTCCGACAAACGGAATCGTATAATAGCGCTGACGATCACCATCAACGCACAACGGACAGTTTGTCTTTCTGTGTACTCTTTCACCAAAGATACGACCCCAGTTGTTATATGAACCAGCTGAACCACCATAGATTTCAGCAAGATTAGCACATGTAGACTCTCCATCTAGTTCAAGCATCATCTTAAACATTCTGAGATTATCTTCATTTGTCACATCCGGATCGTTTAATAATTCTACCCATTTTTCTTTTGTGATTCCTGGGTCATATTCTTCTAAGCTTGGCCAGTAAGTAGCATCTTCATTTTTCTTACCAATAAGCTCAAGCCACATTTTTCTTAATTCTGGCAGAACACTTGATTTAATCTCAATGCCAGATCCCAATGGACTCCATAGCTGGGCAGGAAGTTTAATTTTAAGATCATCCTGCATCAACATTGGTTCTGAATCATAATCCTGAATCCAGTCATACTCAGCATCAATATGATTGGATTTAACTCCTGCTGCAGCCTTTTTAGGATCATAGTGGTCTGCTTCATAAGTGCCTTTCGCTACATATCCATGAGCAAGAATTCCTCTAGGTGGATCCCCTGTCTTAATTAAGAAAATCTCATCACCCACAGCGGGCTGCTTACTTGCACAAGTCCAAGGCTCAACAAACTTATTTCCAAGCTTTGTATCTTTACACCACGCTTTATAGTTTGTCCAATTCCAGCTTCCAGGATTCCATGTTAACAGCCATGCTCGACCGTTTGATGGTGCAGCTGCTTTTTTCATCACCTCTGGGTACTGCTCCTTAACAAAAAAGAATAATTCCTCCATTGTCATTTGGAGACTATTTATATCAAATTCATCTGACATGCTTAATCCAGTAGGATACGCTTTATCAGGAAACTCATCCATCATCGATAGTCTTCTTGCAGTAAGATCAACTGCTGAATCCGCCCTCAGATAATTCTGTGTGTGCTTTTCATTATCTGCATTGACCCACCATGAAACTCTGGCAGAATCAACTTTACTTGTTATCAATGATTGAGCTTTTTTTACTATATCCGACTGCTTGAAGAACATATCTTCACGAGTAGCATTCGGATTCAATGTATACTGTTCCGCTGCTAATAACGCTGTTGCAATCCAAACAGCATCATTAACACTGTATTTGTCCTCAGTATCATCATCAGATACTTGTTCAACTGTATAGCCATATTTCTTAAAGAAATTGACCGTCTCTGTTCCTCCACTAAATCCATCGAGAGAGAACTCTTCTCCGGTAGCGATTGAATATGCCATCCCGCGAATATATTTAGACGGAAGTTTCTCACCTTCATATATCAGATAATATGAACGCGGTTCCGGATGCTCCGGTTTTTCTTCTATGAACTTTTTTATCGCCTGATCGACGTGTTCCTTTTTTACTCTAGACCAATCCACGTCCACACCTCCTATAACTCATCCTAATAGTACAAAATCAGGTGTCCATTATTTAGGACTCGTTCGAAATTGTAAGCTTTTCTCCGTTTTAGAGAATATAAGGCTGTTCAAATACCACACCGAGCTCATTTGCAATCGTCATAAGCTCCTCCGTACTTACAGTTTCTCTTTTTAATTTCTTATTGAAATTCTGTGGTGTCTGTCCGATCCTGCGTGCTAACTCTGCAACACTTATTCCTTTTTCTTTACACAAGTTCTTAATCAAATTTGAAGTGTTCATAATCTCACCTTTTCCAGTTGAAGCTCAGTCACCTGAGAACACACTAACGCTAAATTATATTATAAACCAAATGGTTGATATTTTCAATATTCGAGGTCTGATATTTACACCACGTTCTCTGTGTTGTAAATAGATATGACCCATTTTAGGGTAAAAATAAAATACGATTTAA
>ERZ1031449.50-NODE-50-length-26393-cov-8.488192_pt1 | contig 26393 bp, 16 predicted proteins | sample MGYA00516705_ERZ1031449 | MGnify/ENA primary metagenome ERZ1031449 (study PRJEB33719, sample SAMN04261152) | wastewater metagenome | biome: rural village; feature: human; material: feces | host: Homo sapiens | place: El Salvador | collected 2013-01-14 ... | reverse complement strand
ATATGTGCAACTTTTTACTCATATTTATCAACTTAAATTAATTCCGCCAACGGGTCCCTGTTAAGGAATTAATAGCATCTCTTTGTATGTACTCTTTAGGATTTATCATATCTCATTATTTTTAATTACATTTGCAATAGCCTTCGCTAATAATGGAGGAACAGCATTACCTACTTCTTTCATTTGAATAGTTTTAGAACCATAGAAGATGAAGTCATCAGGGAAAGACTGAATTCTAGCTGCTTCTCTTACTGTTAAACATCTATTCAAAAAAGGATGTGTAAATCGTCCAGACGATGGCGTGTCAAAACGAGTAGTAATCGTCGCAGCGACATCATCTTCCAGTAGGCGACAATAAGTTCCACTATAAATGGATTTCGTTCTTTCTTCTTCTGGTAAGACCTTACCGCCTTCGCCAACAGGTACCATAGCCATTCGACGCAAAGCTGTTGCATTATGTTTGGTTGCAACATGGTTATACAGAATTTTACATTCCCCTCTTAATTCTTTTTGATAAGGAGTTATTGCTTCCTTGTCGTAATCTGAAACCTCATGCCCTTCACCCGAGTTAATGAAAGGGAGGTCATAGATTGCATCCTTTATGGTTGTGCGTACCCCTAAAGGCTTAGGCAATTCAATCTCAATATTACCCATTTGCCCAATAAACACAGCTCTATGTCTGTCTTGTGGAACGCCAAAATCTGTGGCTTTAAGAATGCCGTATTTTACTTCATACCCAAGTCTATTGAACGCACCAACTATTTCATCCTTAAAATATCCACTTGATGTTGTTATAATCCCTGGTACATTTTCTAGAACAAAATATTTAGGTCTAAACTCTTCAACAAACCTTACATATTGATGGAATAAGAAGTTTCTAGGGTCGTCAAGACTTAATCGTTTCCCTTTTTGGGAGAATCCTTGACATGGAGGTCCTCCTATTATAACATCTATATGAGGATGTTTTTTATGGAGCTCATTAATATTAACGTCCCTAATATCGCAAGGATACACATCTATTTCAGGATGATTCTTTTGATAAGCTGATGCAATGTCTTTGTCGAATTCAATTGCAAAAGCAACAGAGAAATCTCCAGCCATTCTAAATCCTTCCGACATACCTCCTACACCAGCAAAAAGGTCTCCTATAATCATTTTGATAATTCTTTTATATTTAATATTCTATCGTTAGCAATTTGGTAATATGATTGGTCAAGTTCAATACCAATGTAACGTCTATTATTGAGGGCAGCAGAAACACATGTAGAACCACTTCCCATAAATGGATCTAAAACAACATCACCAACATTTGTTAACACATTGATTAGTGTATTCAATATGGATAGTGGCTTTTGTGTTGGATGCTTGCCATATTTTTTTTCTGAACTTGGACATACTGATGACTCAAGAAAATCATGCAGCACTTCTCCGTTATTATTGAACGTTCCAGAAGTCCCATTATTGATAAAATATATCCAACATTCTGTTGAATTAACAAAATGTATATTCATATTTCTAGGCATAGGATTGGTCTTATGCCAAATTTATAATCCGCAAAACGAAACGTTTCGCCATTCCAGAACGAGCCGTCTATTTTCTTAAAACGAAACGTACCGCTGGGGTACTCCCCCACCCCCAAAATTTTCGACCGGCTTACGCCGGTATTCACATAATGCAAGAACGGAGTCCGGACACCATCCGAACCCCGTTCTTTTCGTTTTGTCGCTTCGCTCCCGCTTTTCGCGCTTCGCGTTACGCAGCCTCGCTCAACGCCTTATACGCAACCACGCTTTGCGCCCTCACGAGTTTGCCGCGGAAGGCGAGACGCGAGCCGACATTCGAATACGCACTCGACGCATCGTCACTCACACTCGCACTCGACACACCGCCAACCGCGTCCGCGTTGTAGCACCCGCGATAGACCACACGGCCTGTAGAGGTGCTTATCCAGTACATGTCTGAATAGTATGTGCTCGACGAGCCATTCATCGAGCCTACTGGCACTACCGCCATCAGCCTTCCATGAGCCACCGCCGTTATCCAGTTACCGCTATTCGTCGTACCCTTTATCATGATCGTGCTGCCGTCAGGCATCCAAATGCGCCACTTGCCCTCATTGCCGCTTGTGTTCGGCAAGTCCACACCGTCCATCATGTCATACTTGTGTCCGTAGATGTCCTCATAGCCCAGGCAGCAGATATTGTTCACCTGCGTCACCTTTGCAGCACCATACTCGTCCTTGTCTATATACCAGGCATATTGGTGCACTCTGTTCTCGTCCACCAGACTGTTTGTCACATTCGGGTTGATTGCCTTTGCGCCCTCATAGCCTATAGTGTCCTGCATGCCTCTTGACATCGTACCGCCAGTCGTGCGCATATTCGTATGCGAGCCAGCGCCGCACAGCTCCTGCATGTTCCTCCTGCCATACTTCGCGTATGCAAGGTTCGCAATTCGGAAGTGCATCAGAGCGTCAATCTGCTGCATACCTCGCTGCACGCTGTAATAATGGAAGTCCGTCCATGTCATGCTTGCAGTGGTACTGCCGCCGGTTATGCAGGCACGCAGCTTGCTGCCCACAACAGAACTGCCCACAACAGCACACAGATGCTCCTCGTTGGCAAACCATTCAGGCTCCATATCCTCTATCTTGCTGCTGTTGGATAGCACCACCTTGTCAAACTCGGCTGTGTTCAATATAGAGAAGTACAAAGTCTTGGCTCCCTCCGGCACATCGCTGATGAGATACATGCCAGCCTCAAATCTGTTTCCCAACGTTGGCACCACGACGCTCTTCACCACATTGCCGTTCACGTCGGCAAATGCGCTGCCCACAAGGTTCGTGCCTGGCACACTCGGCCAGCGAACACGCTTGTGCTTCGACACATCCACCACGCACACCGAATAAGAGCTGTCCGTACTCATGGCATTTGTTATGGTGTCCCTGCCACTCATCACTTTCCTGCCTTTAGTGTAACCGCCCTGCACCGCCTTGATGTCATCAAGCGTCAATACGTCCACATTTGGCACCGCCGGCATGTGATCCTTATCCTTCGAGCTGTAGCAGCTGTAGTCCTTGCTGTTCAAGAAGTCATTGATGCCCTTGCTCCAGAAGAAAGGCTCGTGCATCATCAAGTCGCCCTCGCTGCCGTCAAGTTTGGCAGGGGTTCCGTCGGCATACTTGGTGCTGTCCTTATCGTCAAGCTCCATGTAAGTCATCTCGCCGTCAAGATTGTTCACCACGGTATCGACATTCGCTATGTTCACGTTCCTCGTGGTCGCCTTCTTTGTCACCTTCGCAAGCACTCTGTGGCGGTTCTTCAATATCGCTGCCACATGGCCGCTTGGCTTGTAGTCGTTGCCGTACTTGTAGCCTGTGCCGTTATCCAAGTTCGAGAGGTTTGCATCGTCTGCCACGCTCTCGTCGCTCTCCAGCATTGTGTATTCAGGCTGCTCGATGTTCAACTCCGGGTAGTGCTCGATGTATGCAGCATAGGTCTCATCATCAACGTAACGGGTCAGTCGGTATGTGCCCACCAGTCGGCAGCTCTCCACGTTTCCGCCATTCTCGTCCACACCGCCCGTCTGCATCAGTGAGGCCAGCAGGCTGCCGTCGCCTTCCATGTCGATGCCGGTCACACGCAGATACTTCACGTTTCCGCACCTTGCGTGCAGCGTCTGCCAGTCCACACCCGGACAATTGTCAACCACAAGTCTGTTGATGTTGCTTGTGCCCTCAAGCGTCAGACCGCTGGTCGTCAGTTTGCTCAGGTAGCGTAGTTCCAGTGTCTGCAACGTTGCCGGGAGCGTTACGCTCGTCAGCGGAGCGCCCTGTGCGAAGTTCACGCCGGTCAGGGCTGTCTTGCCTGCCTTCAGTGTCTCCAGCTTCGTGTTGTTGCTCAAGTCTATGCCAGTGAAGCTGCCTGACTTCAAGCCGGTCATATTCAGAGTACGCAAATTTCGGCAGCCGTTCACCAGCAATGCGTTCAGCGTTGTCTGTGTCTGGCCGCAGCTCACGTCAAGCGTCCGCAGGGCGGAACAGTTGTTCAAGTTCAGAGTCTGGAGTATGGCATGGCTAACGTCCGTCAAGTCAAGCCCCATGATGCGGCTCGCACCGTAGATGTATTGCGGGTCATTCACGATGAGGTCTGTGTCAAGCGTCAGTTCCACCTGACTTCCCGTGTCCTCCGCCAGCACTGCGCTCTGGTGCGGTGTGCCGCTCGTATAGCCGTACCCGAAGAAATACCGCTCGCTCGCCGTGATTCTTATCTTCCGGTTGTCACTCCCGAACTTATAGCCGAAGTAGGCTGCGAAACTGTCCTTTCTGTATGTTCCGCACACATACTGGCTGTCCAGCAATGCAAAGCGGTTCTGGATGGTATAGGTGCGGTGGGCATATCGGCTGCCCTGGAGTGCATAGAGATAGTCATAGTAACTCGTAGTGCCGTCTGCCGTCGTCACACCCTCCGTCAGCGGCTTGATGTACTTGTAGATGCCGTCCTTGTTGTAGATGCGCTCACACCAGTTGCCCATCATCTCCTCATTGAACACCTTCAGCACATACTCCAGCGACATCGTGCTTCGCAGCTTGTCTGCCACCTCCCTCAGTTTGTCCGGGCAGCCTCTCACAAGTTCCCACAGCACGGAGTCGTGTCCTGCAAACGCATACGAGCCGATGCTCTCGTCCATCGTCTCCCACGTTATCGTGTAGTCGTATTTCAGAACCGAGTCGTTGCGCTCACCGAACACCGTGTCCATGTCGTATGGGATGAAGTACCATATCTTGCCGTCCCACGTCACGAGCATCATGTTCTTCGCGCGGTTGTCCACAGCCATGAAGTAGTCCGTTATCAGATACCATGCAAATGGCGAGTCGTTGCCGAAGTATTCCGCATATTCGTTCAGGAATTTCGTCGGGTTGCCCTTGCACGAGTATATCCACTCCCAAAGGCGCTTCACTGCCGCCTTGTCGTCCTCATGCGCCGTCGCCCATGTGTCGTCGGCCTTGAAGCGGAACTCCAGAGCATCGTCAAACGTGTCCATGTTGCTCGTACCGAACAGGCACAATGTCTCCGAGTTGTTCAGGAACTCCAGGCAGATACACTTGTTGCGCTCGCCCTTTAGTGCAGCCTCGTCATTGAAGCCCTCGATACCCTCAAAGCCGTAGATGATGCCGCTGCCGCTCTTCTCGTTGTTGAAGTTGTACTTGCCAAGATACACGTTCTCACCCGTGCCGTTGTTGTCGTAGAACAAATCTATCGGGAAACCGTCCACGCCGATTCTCACATCATAGTTGCCCTTGTAGGCCATTTGTGGCGGAGTCAGCCAGCCGCATCTCTTCCAGATGTCGTTCACCACTCTCACCGCACCCGTATTGTGCGTAGATGAAGAGTCCGAGAAGTCCGCCTTCAGACAGAATATGTCTATCGGTCTTGCACCTGGTTTGAACGAATATTTGAAGTCCGCGACCTCCACGCCGTTCACATACAGCTTAGTGCCGTACTTCGTCGAGCGGCTGAAGTAGATGCGGTAGTTCTTTCTCGGGTAGGTCGTCGATGAGGTGCCTTGTATTCTCAGTCCGCACTGGTAGATGATGAAGTCATACTCCTTACCGTAGGCAGAGTAGAAGTAGATGTCCACCGGAACCTCAAACTTCTTGTTGTTCGTCTGGTTCACAAGGTTCACGTCACCCACGATCCTCATCACGCTCTTGCCCATCGCACGCAGTTTGTCTATATCGACATCAGTGCCCTCGTCGTCCATCACCTGGTTCTTCTCGAACAGCACCACCATCTCGTCGCTCGTCGGGCGGTCCACCATGAAGTTCGCCAGTTCCTCATCATCGCCCAATGCACGGTTGTATATGCGCAGGTTCCTTACCTCCACGTCCGCGCTCTCGCTCGTGATCTTGATGTTCGTCGGTTCCGCCTGGAGCAGCGAGTCCGTCGAGGCATACTGCTTCGCGCCGCATAGGATGCCGTTCACATACAGCGTCATCAGTCGGCTGCCCTTTTTCTCCTGCACCACGAAGGCTATCTTCAGTGTCAGACCGCTTGCGAATTTCGTACCTACTTCCGAACCTGCGCCCGTCCGCATCAACGCCTCCTGCGTGGTCAGTCTGAAACCGACATTGCCGGTCATGCAGTCCACCACCGTGCCTTTGCGGTCGGTCACATTACTGCAGGTCAGTTCCATCTCGTAGGTCGCACCTGTCGTGGTGGCGTCATTGGCAAATGGCTTGTAACCTATCTCGATGTTTGCCCCGTTCGTCAGTTTCAGCGCGTCGCCCGTCCAGCCGTTGCTCTGCCAGTCAAAACCTTCAAACACCGTTTGAACGTCGTTATAACGCCATTCAGCAGGCTCGCTCTCGGCATTGCTTCTGCCGGCTGCCGTCAGTTTCAGTACGAGTCCGGCTGTCGCCTCGCTCAGGTCAATGCCGCTCTCCGTCACCTTCACGTTCAGCTTGTATTCCGTAGTGCCGCACTTCAGCACCATGGCCACGTCGCCCTGCTCCAGGAAACGGTTTGTATATACCTGCGTCGTCCTCGGGACGCTCACCGTCTGCGTATGAATGCCGTCTCTCCACACACCCACCGTCGCCGGGGTCGTTGTCGGGTCATACGCCACAAAGTCAAATCTCACCTGCTCATACTGACCGGTTTCAATAGTCGGGGTCAGATGGTCGTCCGCAAAAATGCGTCCGTCACCGAAAGTCAGCTTCGTGCCGATATACGGGGCGTTCTGTCCGGCCTTCAGAATGTCAAAGTAGATGCTCTCACTCTTCAGTGTCAGCTCCGCGCTCGCCTCCATCTCGGCTACGATCTGCACCGTGTGTCGTCCGATGCTCACCCCCGACATCGACAAGGAGAAACTGCCGTTGGTCGTGCCGCTTCTTTTCACCGTCTGCGAGTCCCACTGGTGTCCGTCCAGATACAGCGTCACGGTTTTGTCGCCGCTTCCGCTCACCGCGAAGGGGATGCTCACCGCCTCACTCACGCCGTAGCCACCCTTGGCGACACACTCGGCTATGTTGAAGCTGCTGCTCAGCGCAAGGGTCACAGCCTTCACGCTCACATAGCTTTGCCTCGTCTGTGTCTTGCCGGTGGTCGGGTCGGTTGTGGTAGCCCTCACATAGATGTCTGTCGTGCCGAGCAGCAGGTATTTCGTCAGATCCAGGGTATAGGTTCCCTTGCTCACATCATGCTGCGTGTCTGCATACATCACGGTCGCGCCTCTCTTCATCTCGATACTGACTGTTGCCTTCTGGCCCGTGGATGTGCCTTTCTCGTCACCGCTGCTGTACTGGTGGTCATACGTCCATGTCAGCATCGCGCTGTCGCCTTCCTTTATGATGGTCTTGCTGACGGCTGCATCCAGCACGATTTTCGTGGTCGAAGCGTCACCGCCTCCACCGCCGCTTCCTGCCGGAATGTCCGTAGACGCTATCTCCGCACCGCTCTTGTTGGTCAGTGCCAGGCGCACGCTGCTGCCGTCGTCACTCAGTTCGGCATTCATGCCCAAGACGGTGCTCGCCTCTATCTCCATCAGCTTTGCCGTCACCGCAGCGTTCTGCACCGGGTTCGTCGAACTTGCGTTCAGACTCTCGTCCACCTCAGTCTCGCTGATGGTGATAGCAACGTTGCCGTCCTCGCCCGGTTCCAGTTTCTTGCCGTTCAGCGTCACGCTCTTCACCGTGCCGTCGCCGCCAAAGTCCTCCCAACTCGCCGCCTGCTCCCAACTCTCGATGTTCGTGCCCTTGAACTGCTTGGTCTCCCATTTGCCCTGTGCCGTCTCGTAGGTGATGCAGCGTCCCTTCGCACGTGCCTTTCCTTCCACGGCTGCTATGGCGGTCTCAAGCGTATAGTATCCGCTCTCCAGCGGAACCTGCTCCGTCACGTTATAGGTGTTGCCACCGCCGCTTCCGCTTATCTCCACAAGGTTCTCTTCCTCATCGCTCCACACATACACCACGCCGCTGCACACATACGCCTTGTCCTTCAGTACTTCCGTGCGCACATCATTCATGTACATGTCTGCGCCAGGCCAGTTATTGCAGTATATGTTACCATTCTTCCCGCAGAAGGATTTGTTCACCGTGTCATAGTACACACCGTCTATCTGGGGGTATGATACAAGTCGTATCTCCACGCCTTCCACCAGCCCGTCAAACCGCGCTGTCGCACCGTTCCTCGCAGCCAGTGCCGTGTCCTTGTACTCCGCTTCCACGCTCTCTGCCTTTGCCACAGCAGCGTTGGTCTTCTGGGCGGCATCAGTGGCCTTGCTTGCCGCATCGTTGGCGGTTTGGGCCGCTGTCTTCGCTGTTGCTGTTGCCGTATCTGCTTTCTTTGCCGATGCGTCAGCCACAGCAGCAGAAGACTTGGCGACAGCTGCTGCATCCTCCGCAGGTTTTGACAGCAGTTTCAACGGGGCGCTCACCACCGTCTCGCCTCTCATGGCCGGGAGGCTCACCACACCGTCCAGCGTGCTCACCGTTTCCAGTTCGTCCACACTCTGGCTGTCAGTCTTTATCTGGTTCACCACATCCTGGACAAGTTCCTTCTTCTCTTCTTCTGTCAGTGCCATAGTCATTTGGTTTTGTTGTTATTACCTATTTGTTCGTTCAATCCGTCAATGAAGCCGGGCACACACAGTTGCTCGGCAACAGTACGCACCAGTTGCACCTCCTCATCGGTGTATTCAACCGCACCCTTATTCTCGTATATCTTCAGGGCGAGAGCATGAGCCTTGATGCCGTTCACGTTGTTGTAAATCATGTCCGCAAATGTTTCGCGCACATCCATTGGCCGTGCCAACTTGCGACTGACCGATGTATAAACATTAAAATGCTGGAAGTCTATCCTTTTCATCGTATCTCTGTTTTTAACTTGAATGATTCAGTATCTGGTATCGGAAGCCGTCCACCTTGCTAATGAGCACGGTCACGCTGTCGCCTTCCGCCATTTTGTAGTTTGTGAGGTTCTCATTGTGGTCGTAGATTCCGTCCAGCGTTATGGGTAATGACCCAGCACGCACTCGAAATGTCACAACCGTGGCAAAGTCCTCTGGAAGTTCGGTTAATCCGAATTTTTCAGCCACTGACGACTCGCTGGGAAGCGTTACCTCCACGCCTGACGACTTGTCTTTCTTGAAGTACATCAAAATCACGTTGGCCTGCGAGAAGTCAACCGAATAAGAAGTCGCATTCGGATCAAAGGTCAGTATCTTGGCCTTGGTGTTCACAAAGGACGGTGCCATCAGCGCAGCATTTGACCAGATACCGTAGTTCTTCGTTCCGCCTGATACATGGATAAACAGACCATAATTCGCCTGGTCCAAGCCATAGTTCCCATATGTGTTTGGGTGTTCATTTACGATACGCCCGGTGGCAGTGAACGCACCGCCTGCCGTTCCTGGTATTACATCGTTGCCGAACATCACATAGCCATCATTACCACCCACACGGAAGAAATTGCTATATATGGCGAGGGAACCACCCTCACCGCTCTGCGTGGCTTCCGATCCGATACGTCCGTTACCAATGGTGAAGCCGCCTATGGTGCCTTTGTATGATTCTATTTCACCCGTAAACTTTCCATTCTTCGCCTCTATGCTGCCGTCCTCCAATATCTTAAAGTTCTCATTGGCAGTCACAAGTCCTTCTAACTGGATGTTGGCGGCCTTTATCTTCACACCGTCCTGGCCAGCACCAACAAACGACTTCAGGTTGCCGTCCACATCGATTGCATACAGTCCCGACACTTTGGACGTGACTATTAGGCCCGTCTCTTCCAACGCCCGCTCGTCCTTGTCATACACGGCAGCCGATATTTTCACAAGTCGCTCCGACTGCTCAAACAGCGTTTTGTATTTGTACGTCAGTGCCTCAATCTTGTCAGTGCTCAGCACCAGCATATACAGATAGATGTCGCCGTCAAACGCTAATCTGAAGTCGCCCGTGCCGTTCCACAGTCCGCTGCAAGTATATTGTACATAACCGTCGGTCGCTGCGATTTCCTCGCTCACATCCATACTGTTAAAGTCGGCAAAACTCGTCTTGTCAACATTCTCAAAACCAATCTTCAGCGTGCCGGCCTTTGCGCAGCGATAAAAGAAGCTCAGATACACCGGCAGGGCTTCTTTCTGCCCCTCGCCATTGGTCGGGAAGGTCGGCACAAAGCGCAGATTCTCGTGCTTCTGGCGAATATACTTGTTGCGTATCCGCACCACCTTGCGTCCCATGTCTGTCACCACGCTCGCACCGTCACCCTTCTTCGATAGTGCTGCGCCGTTGGCCCACACCCATTTGTTGCCGACGAGGAAGAACACCGTTTCATTCTCCGAGTTCCACTTCTCCAGTCCAGATGCAAACGTCGGGTTGTTCAGATAGCCCTTCTCGCTTAGGAAATCGTTCCTCACGCTGTCGATCGCGCTCTGCACTTTTCCCTCCGTTATCTCAAACCGAGTCTTCACGTCCTCTCCTGTCTCCAACACGAAGGTTCCCTTCATATAGGCGTTGTCTGCATATAGGCCGTTGCCCCGTGGTTGGCGGTCTGCCGGAAACTTGTCGTCCTTGATGCCGTCCAGGTTGCCGAGCCTTGCACGCAAAGCGTTGTCAAAGGTCTTGCCACTCACGCCGTCCATCACATCCACTCTCGGCTGTCCGTCCTCGGTTGCCGATATGAGCACCATATTCTGGCGGTCGGAGTTCGCCGTGTTGCCCATCAGCACACACTCATCACCCTCCTTCGGTTCCACGCCCTCGAACTCCTCCTTCACCACCACGATGCCAGCCTCCGTAACATCGGTCACTTCCACCCAGTAGCTCCGCATATCCTTGCCCGTGAACGTCTGGCAGCGCACCAGGTCGTGCTGTACAAACATATTCTCCTGCTCGAAGGTGATAAGATAGTGCTCGCCCGATTCCTCCACGGTCTTGATGCGTCCGTTGGCCGCGCTCACGCATATCTGACCGCCCACACTCCTCACCTTCTCGATGAGCAGCTCCAACACGGCCATCGTATGCCTCACCGTCAGTTTATCCACCGTCAGGTAGGTACGCCCATCCTCACCTTTCCACAGTTGAAACCCTGCGCCCAGCAGTCCGTCCACAAACTGCCCCGCGCTCCTTATGCTGTCCGAGGTCACGGAGTCAAAGGCCACACCATCAGTCTTTCTCACTGGCTGATTCAGATAATCATCAAACTCATGGTAATCCCACTTATCTGCATTGTCTGCTTCCTTGGCGTGGTCCGCCTCCAGTGCATGTTTCGACTCATCTGCGTTCACAGCATGGTCTGCCTCCTTTGAGTGGTCAGCTTCTATCGCATGGTTGCTGTCCTTGGCATGGATAGCCTCCTTCGCCAGTTCTGCGATATCTGCCTTGGCCGCATGCGCAGCCTCCTTCACAGCCATGCCGCCGTAAGCGGTGCCGCTCGTTCTCAGTGCCGACGTACTGCCCTCGTTCTTTGGTTTCTTTATTACCTTGATGTCTATCATTGCTCAATCTCCTTAAGTGTCATTTCTGCATATCCTTCCTCAAGGTTGCGACTGATGCCCTGCACGAAGAAGGTTTTATCCATCATGGGATGGCGATAGTGAGCGAACAAACTCACGATGCCACCATCTGTATCCGTCAACTTCTGCGTCATAACAACCCTTGGTGCATGCCACTCTTTGTAATAGTAGTCCACATACAACTGCTCAGGCTTAGCGCTCATACCCCTCGAATAGTCATATACCGCCAACAGTCCCTCTCCTGTCAGCGTGTTCAATGGGGTGCTCATCTTCACGCAGTCCGTCACGTCCAACGTCTGGCACTCCGCAGCTGTAAGTGCTGAGTTTATCTTCATTTCGATGTCGTCCTTCACGTTCACAAAGCTCTCCTTTGTGTCGCTCATGTAAACGAGGTCGTTATCACCAGTGTTGTTCACCAGTCCGTTGTCGCTGTATATCTTCACTTCAAACTGCTCCACCATGATACTACTCACATGCGCCAGCAGCGGTATCGTTGTACTGTTCCATTTCGTGTGTCTGAACCACGTCTTGTGCCGTCTCGTCACCACGTCCCACAATGCGTTCACTGGTCCCAGGATCATAAACTTAACCCTACCGCTCACTTTATCTGCCTTCTTGATTGGTATCGCTATGCCCTCTGCATCGATGCCGAGCTCATAGTTCACGTTGTTTTGCAAATCGAACTTGGTGCCAACTATCTTGTCACCGATTTTCGGGTCAAAACCTATCGTGAAACACTGTTGGTAGTATTCGTCCTCACTGGAACACTCCTCCAGCGTTTTGTACTTCCGCCACTCGAAGTCCGTCACCTGTCCTTCTGTGCCTTTTTCCACAACACACTTATCCCCTATTATCAGCATACATGCCAGCACACCAACCTTTGATATATGGTCGCTGCCGTCTCCAATGGCACTATACTTGAACTCATACAACTGAGGACCGGTATCCGTAAACGGAACAAAGCCGTGGTCTGTAATTATATCCCAGGTAGTCCCCACATTCGGGGTCTCCGTCGCCCACCACTGCTGCGTGTAATAGCGTCCGTCACCATTATTACGACTCGGCACGGTCTTGTGCCACCATGCGTATATCATCGAGGAGTAGTGTATTTGCGCGTAGGTGTCCGTCAGTTTCATCACTGGGTTCAGCACCAGTTTTCCGCTCAACACGATGTAGTTCGTCGTGCCCTCGTCTGTAGGCGAAAAGACACCACCAGTCATGCTACCGTTATACACTGCCCTCGGTATGCCTGCCTTTAGCGAGTTCGTATTAGGATAGGTAGTTGCCTCCTTGTCATCACAGTTGCCGTTCACACTCACTACCAGGTAGTTCGTCATTTCCACTTTCGATGTCGGGGAGTTGTCCTTTCCGTCCGTTTTCTTCTCCACCTTACCAAGTGCCATGATGGCAGCACCCTGGTTCTTCGCCAACCAGTTCGGCAGTATATGTTGGTTTCGCCCCTCACTACAGTATTCCTCCATCAGGTTACCGCTCCCGCTCTTTGGGAACAGCCACTGACTGTTGTTCATCATCTGCACATACCAGTCAGTTACGCAACCACCACTATAGGAGGTTTCCTGTCCGTGAGTCATTGCGTCAAAGGCATTTATTGCTTTCGAACCCTCACCATCACTGCTGTATTCCGTCATGTACTTCTGCTTGTTGCTGAAGGGACTTTTCAAAAGATCGTTGTCAAGCGGACTCTCAATCACACTCTCCATACTCTCCACCTTGGCAGTCAGCATAATTTTATTGTACACCTCGCCTACGCTTATCGTCGTATCCGTGTCTGTCACCAAACCAGTCACGATGTCCGTTGTTTGCCGGGCCGTCGTCACGCTTGCGCCAGTCAGCAAATCTCGCCAGTAGATGCGTTCGTCGCCCTTCACGCTCTCCCAGGAGAACAGATAAAACGTGAACCCATCCTGCACGATGTGGAGGTTCAGGTACTTCAGTATCTCCTCCAACACCTCATCCTGCTGCCATACGTCATCCTCCTCATCACCAAGAAAAAGCAACTCGCTCACCGTCAGCTGCCCGAATATCGCATAGCGGTTACCTGCCAAATCATCCACAGCCTTACTTCCATCGTATAGGTAGCGCATGGCATTACCACCCACGATGTCAAGCTCAGTCGTCACACCACCCAATATCTCTTTCAGCATCGCCAAGAATGTGCGTTGTTCCGCCTCCGCCTTTACTACATTATACAGTACACCGAGCGAGCCGACATCACGATATTTAGCATACTGCAATGCCGTCAGCGCATCGATGCAGCTCAACTCTATCTCGTCGAACTCCTCGTTGTAGCCCTGCGAATAGCTCTGCGGTTCGATAAATCCGGCAAAGAGACATTTCCCCTCACGGTAGATATTCACCACAGCGTCACGGCATGAGGCACAAAAGAAGTCCGGCACGAAGTTCCGCGCCAGAAGGCGTACAGTAGCCTGCTGGCAGAGCAAGTGGTCAAACGTATCGTTCACTTGACTCGTCAGTTCCACTGGATCATCAGTAAACGACAGTTCCCCATTCTTCTCTCCAATGACGATTTCCTTTGTGCGGTCACCGCCAGTCAGTACATGCACTTCGATGCGCTCTTCCTTTTGGTTGTAAAAATGTCCGTGCAGATACATACTTCTTATATTTTGATGTTCGTTCCTTTTCTGTTTATTCTCGTCTCGTTGGCAAGCACTGCCACAAGGTCTCTGCCTTTAACCTTCAGCTCGTACACGCCGCCACCTCCGCCGCCATTATTACCGATAAGCGACTTCAACTTGTTCAGCGGTGCTATCACCTCCGGGTTGCTTTTCGCTCCAGCATACTCGCCCATCAGCGCCAAGGTCGGGCCATACACAATACCGCCGTTGGCGAATGGTGTCACGGCAACCGAAGCAACAAGCCCTTGCATCATGGCTATAAATCCAGCTGCGATGCCAGCACCAGCAAACGGAATGTAAGCGTGTGCAGCCATAAACTCTGAAGCTGCAAGTTCGCGGTACGCCATTGCCTCTGCCTTTACTGCCGCCATCGTCGCTACGGATGCCGCCACCTCTTCGGGGGCTGCCGCTACCTTTGCCGTAGCTGCGGTGGTGGCCGCCACTCCGCTTGCCGTGGTTACGGTATTGGAAATACCTGTCGCAGCGGTCAGGGCATCAATGATTGATATGACACTATTGACACCCTCGTATATCTGTATGGCTCCATCCACTATGCCCGTGATGGTCTGCCAGGCGTTGCCGTTTCCTTTTAACGCTTCGGTAATGCCTTCGACACCACCGCCAATACCTTTTATTCCAGCCCACGCATCGCTGAATTTGACGCTGCTCTTCTTCAGTACTTTCTCATAGTTGCCCCATGTCTGAATAAGTTTCGTCACTTCCTTACGCTGTTCATCGCCAAGCGGATTCTTGGTATCATCGAGCATCTTCTGCAGCGACCTTATTTTGTCTTGGATGCCTTCAATGCCGATGAGTTCCAGTTCCATTCTCAGTTTCTTTCCGCTCATTCCGCCAAGGTCGGCTGTTTCCTGCTGCATGGTTGGCAAGTCCACCATACGGTTCATCGCATCACGTTTGGCTTGCAGGGCGTTGATGGTACGCTGGATATTCTCCACCTCCGCACCCGTAGCCTTACGTTGCCGTTCGCTGTAATAAGAAATGGCCTTGTCAAGTTCCTCCATCGAGTTCAAACTGCCGATGGCTGCCGGCTTATCCATTGCAGAAAGCACATCGTCCCATTTGCCACGAAGCCTTTCCAGTTCCTTGATTTGCTTCTGTATCTCGATGCGCTCTGTGGCGGTAGCGGTCTTCAGTTTCTTTTGATAGAAGGCCAACTCGTTGTCAAGTTGTTCGTAGGTATGTATCTGGTCTGTGGCAAGTGCTGCGTGCGAACTGTCCTCGAATGCCGTTTTAAGGTCGTTCAAACGCTTTATCTCCTTGTCTATCTGTGCAAGGTTCTCCTTTGAAGTCTTGCGTCGCAGCTGTTGCTGGAACTGTATCTCGGCATCTATTCCTTCAAGTGTGTCGAGCGACACCGTGTGGTCGGCAGCGTCTATCTCCTCCTGTATGGTTCTCTGAAGTGCCTTGTATTTGTTGATGAGTTCCGTGAGAAGCTTTATCTTCTCGGTGTCCTCCTTGTTCGTCTTCTTCAGCCGAGCCTCATAAATGGAAATGTTCTTGCCTACATCTTCAAGTGTTTTCGGGTCAGTTATTGGAGTATCGTCCGCCGTTACCTTTGATGTCGTTGTGGTTTTCTTCGGTGTCGTTTTAGTTGTGCTGATACCTTGCTGTTTCTTGTCATTATCCTCTCGCTTTTTCTGCTCCGCCTTCAGTCTGCCGATTTCTTTATTCAGCCTTGTGCGCTCTGCCTCATTGCTGCGCGAGGTGTTCTTCAACTCGTTTTCAAGTTGGGTGATATTATCCGTCAGATCTTGGTCTGAAACATCTTTCAAGTCCTTGCGCGACAAATCTACAGACTTCCTTGACGCATCCAGTTTCTTTTGGGCACTCACCATGTGGTCTATGGCGGAATCATACTGCTTTTGCAAAATGCTGATTTCGCCAGTGAGTTTGTTTATCTGCCCACCAAGTTGGTCATAGTAGTCCTTTCCGCCAGCTGCGTTCTCATAGTTGTAGTGTATGTTGCCGTTGCCGTCCCAATACTGCTGACCGAGCTGATAACGCTCACTTTCCTTGCTTTCCTTTTCAAGTTGCTTGGCAGCAATTTGGGAAGCCAATACTTTCGCCTGTGCCTCATAGCCTATCTGCTCGCAATACACCTTGCTCTTGGCGATGAGCGTGTCATACCATTCCGCCGCGGTACGGTGATAACCGAAACTCTCGCCGTACTTTTTGTTCAACTCGTCCACCTTCTTCGTGGCATTCTTGTGGCTGTTGATAAGCGAGGCGAGCGAACTTACCTCCATGTCGATTTCCGCCTTGGCATTGGACGAGGCATTGCTGAAGGCGTCAGTACTGTCTTTCAGAATGTCCACGTCCTGCGCAGCGTCCTCCGCCTCGTCGCCCATGGAACTGAACAGGGTGATAATGCCAGTGATTATAACCGATATTCCCATGGTCAAGGCTGCATACAATGCCGTTACAGCCACCGTCAGGGCTGCCGTGCCAGCCGTTGCCGTATATCCGCTTGCCGCCAACATGTTCTGCGCCATAGACACCATCTTCTCATGTATGGCCAATGCCGTTGCCTTGATTGTAGATATGGAGAAAGCTGCACTCAGTGCTGTCAGGGAGGTTACGAACTTGCCGACGCTTGTAACGCATATCATCGTCTGCGCAGCTATGGTAACAAACGGCATCGCCCCCTGCACAAGTCCGCCGAGTTGTTCCTTGATGTCGCCCAACGTGTTCTCCAGTTGCTTCTGCCGTCCGGCATCCGTCTTGGCAAGTTCCTCGTTCATGTTTCCAACGTTGGCCGTAATGACCTCGGCAAGCATGGCAGCACGCTCACTCTCCGTACCGAACTGCAGTACCTGTTTCTGTGCCTCGTCAAAGGTGATGCCGACACGCTGCAGCACTTCCACCTGTCCCTGCATCGCCTTACCCATCATGTTGCCGATGCTCACGGCATCCTGATTGGTGGCGTTCAGTCCATTCTGCTGGGCGATGAGGTTGTTCATGGCGGGGATAAGTGTGTCAAGGCTTTGCTTCTCCTTCAGGAACGTGGCCATCTGCTGGGCACCGCTCAACTGTACCTCGTCGCCGATTACGCCCATTTCCTGCTGGGCGGAGCAAAATTCCTTGATGCTCTGTATATCTTCGTTGGTGCTGTTCATACGTTGCCGCATGATGGTCTCCAACTGGGTCTCTGCCACGAGTTGCACCTGGTAGGCTGCGGTAAGGTCTGCCATGACACTTTGCAGATCACTGATGGAGTCCTGGAGTACATCAATCGCTTGCGATGCCTGCGACCATGTGAGGATGTCGCTCTTCAGCCGCTCGCTCTCGTCCTGCACGCTCCTTATGACCCGACCGAGTTCTTCGGCATCGGCAGTAACACGCTTCGCACTGCCGTTGTCGTTGATTTTTATTATAAAACTGACCTCTTTTGCCATATTCTCATTTTTATTGTTTACCTTTGTGGCGGATACATTTTTGAACAACTTATGAGCGTAAACTTGAAACCCATACACGACCTTATCGTGCAGCACCCTTTCGCATCGGTGCTGACGGTGGCTATTTGTCTTGTGGCTTGTTTACCCATATTCTTATATGTCGTTACCAAAATCGCGGCCCTGATTAAATTCTTCAAAGGCAAATAATTGTTTATTTCAACCCTGCCGCCGCCTTTGCTTCCCTGTATCTGCGTAGGGTGTCTTCTTTGTCCATCTTCACTTCATTTTCCGACTTCTGCTCCGTCTCCCATGGAAATGACATAATGTCGGAGGCATCGAGCGTTTTCTTTGAATAAGGCTGCAACGTGCAAAGGCACTGCATGCGCAGACGTTCCCATTCGCCACGATCACGGCTTTGCTGCATCTCATTCCATGCTTTCCATGCTGCATAGAACTCAGAAGGGGTGCATCGGCAAAAGTCATCCATACTCATTCCAATGCACCCCATCGCTATACCGAGCAACTGTTCGATGTCGGGGTCTTCTACACTTTCCCCATCCTTTTTTTTTCAGCCGACTGCCTCACCTGCTCATTCCAATCATTGAGAACGTCTGGTGTAATGCTGTTGCAGAAAGTCTCGAAGTCCAGAGGGAACTCGGTGCCTTCCGCCTGGCTTGCGCACTTCACGCAGCACCACATCAGCATCAGCAGTTCTTCAAGGTCGTCCTGCTTGATTTGGCTCACATCCTTGCCCGTCTCTCGCTTGAACATGAGAAACGCTCCCATGACAAAGCCACAGGGATATTCTTTCCCCTTCAACGTTATCTTTATCATAGCTTATTCCGGATTTGATGCTTCACTAAGGCCATTGGCCACTTTCTCAACCTTGCCGCAGTTTTCCAACTGGAGGCTGTATTTGGCATCGTCACCGGCCTGTGCGTCAAGTTCCAGCGAGGTGATGATGTACTTGCCCTTGTAGCCACCGGTTGTCTTGCCGGTACGCTGGTCGCCATCGCGCAGACTGTAACGTCCGTCTATGGGTTCACCATTGAGTTGCATGTCCTTCAACTGATCGTAGGTCGGGGTCTCGGTGTCGCCATCCGTGAGGACACAGCCCTCGGCTGAAATGCTCTCGGAAAAACTCTTCACGAACTTCTCTTTCCACTTGCCGCTTGCTGCCTCCTTGGTTACGCGCTCACCAGTCTCCGTTGTGGTTGTCACCTTACAGCCAGTGGAGAAGCCCAACGCTTTTTCACCGACGCTCAGAATGAGATTGGTTCCGTCTAAAACACTTTTTGCCATATCTTTCTTGTTGTAATGGTTAATACTATGCCGGTCGCCACTCCGACGATAAAGGCGATGAGAAGCATCTTCCACGGATTGGAACTGCGTTCCTTTTCCGTTTTGGCTTCATTCTTCTGCTGCTCCAATGCTTTCTTGTAGCTCGCCATCTGGCGTTCATAGTACTCGCACTGGCGTTGCAGACTGTCGCAAGTGGCATACACAACGATGGTGCCACCTTTGTTCTGCACGGTTGCGCTGGCTCGTCCGTTCTTGGCTCGGTACTCTGCCTTTTCGGGTAGGTTAGTCAGTTCCGCCAGAGGTATCTCCAGCTTGGCTTCCTCCTGCGGTACTGTCTCCGTCCATGTCTGACGAACCTCGCTCTGGAGGGTGTCCGCGGATACTTGTTTCACGCTTTCCTCCGTTGCCACGCTCGCTTTTCGGCTTGTCGCGCAGCCCGACAAGAACAGGGCAGTCATCATGATGCTTGCAACTGTTCGCAGTGTCGATAGCCTTCCTAAGACGAGCCATCTCGCGCTTCGAGGCTTCGAGGTATCTTCTTGTCTCATTGAGTTCTTCCTTCAATGGTTTCACGATGTTCTCTACCAAGATACGGGTGGCATGCTCGGCGTTGTCCATACGCACCGTCTCGGCATCGGCTTCTGCCTTCATCGATTCCGCTTTCGCTTTCCTTATGGTAGCCCGCAGCGTGCATATTGCAACAATGGTAGCCACCAGACCTCCGCCAAGGAGGACGTTCAGGACTTCGCTGATATTCATGCCATCCATATTTTTACTGTTGGTATATTCCTATTGACTTGAGCCACTTGGCTACATCGAAGGCTGGGCAGGCTTTATTTACGCCCGGAAGGTCGCAATGACCTACAATCTTGATCTGCGGAAAACGCTGATGGAAGTTCCGCACATAGTCGGTCATCGCCTTCAGCTGCGCAGGGGTGCGCGTGTCCTTGGGGTGCTTCATATCCTTGGTGCAGCCACCGGCATACACCACATGACGGCTCACACTGTTGTAACCCCTGGCACCATTGGTCACTTCCCACGGATCGACCTCCGCATCTTCGTTGTTATCGACAAGACGTTCCACCTTGCCGTCCAAGTGTATCAGGTCGGTATAGCCTACCTGCTTCCAGCCACGCCCACCCTTGCTTACCGGGTCGGTGTGCCAGTGGCGTATCTCCTTAGAGGTTACCTCACGGCCTTCAGGGGTGGCTGTGCAGTGTAGGACCAAATACTTCATTCTCGCCATTACGCTTCAGCTTTATATCCGCTGGTCATTACAACACCTGCGTCTGCCTTCTTGAACATGCAGATGAAGTAGTGGCGGAAGTTCACCTTGTTGCGCTGGTACTCGGGGTCATTCTCGGCTGCGCTCCAGTACATCTTGGTGGAGCCGGTAGCCTTGAACACACGCTGTGTGTAGAATGCGAATGAGCAGTGGAAGTCACCGGCTGTCTCTCCCTTGTCGCCGACTGCCTTTTTCTCGCCTTTGGCTGAGAAGTACGGGGTGTTGGCATACTCGTAGATATCGAATCCGTAGAGCTTGCCCACCTTGCCGGTGTTGCGGTCGATGTTGTACTGCTCCTTGAAACGCTGGTCGGTCTCCAAGAGGTCATTCACGTGGTCGGTACACAATACGAGGCGGCGGTTCGTGGTCGGAACACCCAACTTGTCGAGGGCTGCCTTCATCGCGAGCACGTCCTTGGCGGTCATCTTGATACGGCCGGTGGTCGCGTCACGCTCGCCGGTAGTTGTCAGTACCGGGGTCTTGGCAGTGTTCTTCTGTGCGCAGAGGGCGTGTGCAGCCTTGGCGAACTTGGCATCGTTGATGGCGTTTGAATGGCTCTCCTTCACTCGGGCAATCTTGTCGTAGCTGATAGCGTACAACTCATCGTCGGTGATTGGTGTTACCTTTGTCTGGAACTTGTCAAGCTGAATGGCGATGTCCTTGTCATCAAGTGCCTGCAAGGGGATTGGGTAGGTGGTGTTGTTGACAAGTACGTCAGGGTCCACACCTACCTCTACCAGGTGGATAACATCGTTATCGACAATGCTTGAACTGTCGGGGATGCCGTCAAGCCAAGTGCCGGCGAGGAACTCGCGGAGTGCCTTCACAAGCTCACCAGTCCAAATCTCTTTCAGCACGCCCTCGCGTGCCACTCCCACAGGCATTGCACCGCTCACGGCAAGCGCGACGGCATTGGCACCGACGGCACCTGCCACGGGCGACACGCCCAATGCCATACCGAATACGGCTCCTGTCATCGCATTGAACAGCACAGCCATAATCATGGTCAAAAATACTTTTGCTTTCATTGCTTTTTCTTGTTTTATTGGTTTGTACTAAAGTTCACACTCCATGCCGTACTCTTCCTTGTAGAGTCGCTTGTACTCTTCGGGCTGCTCCTTGCGGAGGGTCAAGAGTTCGCTTGACGGCACATCGCTCAGTTTCTTGTAGGCAGTCGGCTGCTGTGTTGCCGCTCCGCCCTGATGCCCGATAACGGCACTGAGTTTCATCTGCGGAGCCATGGCTGCGACAATGCGCTCCAGTTTCTCCTTGCCGACTTCCTTGCCGAGGTTGATGAACTCGTCCTTCTTGTCGGGGGCGATGCGCTTCTCCCCTACCGCCTTCTCCACGATGGCGGTGATGCCGGCAAGCGTGAGGGTCGCCTTCTCCTGCTGGAGTTTCTCGTTCTCTTCCTTGGCAGCCTTCAACTCACCGAGCTTGGCGTTGATGTCCGCCTCAGTTGCCGTTTCCGGCAAGCCCAACTTCAGGGCAATCTGTTTCTGTTCCATTTGTTTTTGATTATTGTTGTTCAACATTGGCAAGGGACATTCGCTGTCCTTGCCGAGGGTTATCTTCTTGCCGTCCTTCTGCAGCACGATGGCATCGTCATTGGCTCCTATGTCCACCAGGCTGACCTCAAACAGTTTGCTCTTGGTGACAGTAGGGCTGGTCTGCCCCTGTACCAAAAGTTCGGGGTCCTCACTCGTCTCCAATATGTCAAGCCCTGCGCTCACCATCTTCAGACTGCCGAACTCATACTGCTTCTTACAGCGTGTGGATAGTTCGGATGCTTCGTCAAACATCAGTTCGCCGGTCACTTCACCATCCTCCACCTTCAGGTCTTTCACATAGCCTATCACATTACCACGCTCGTGCATATACAGCAGGACGGGGTTGCGCTGATACTGCTCCACGTTCATGCCTGCTGTCAGCACTCTTGTGCCGTAGCTGTTCAGGCTGTCGTTGGTTATTCTTACTCGTTTTCCTTTACTCATATCATTGTCGTTTTCTGGGCTGCATTGCCCGATTCGCAGTGCAATATTACGAGGTAATTGTCTGTCCGCCAAAAAAGTGTGCAATGGTTGCACACTTCTATGAAACCATTGCACACTTTTTTGGAGAGCCACCGAAATCGTGGCACTTTTGCATAAAGAATCGGGGCGTGGTATGCCCTGATGTGAACAAAAACCTTATCAACATGACAAAGGCAGATATTGAAAAAAAGAAATCGCTGGCACGCACGCTCTATCTTTCGGGCATGGAGCAGCAGGAGATTGCGGAGAAGGTGGACGTGTCGCGCGTCACCATATCCAAATGGTGCTCAGCCGAGGGGTGGAAAGAGGCTCGTGCCGCCAAAAACATCACACGCCCCGAACTGGTGAACAAACTGTTGCTCACCATCGACACACTCATTACACAAGTGAATGAATCCGACGACCCTGCACTCATAGCAGGACTCGGCGACAAGTTGGCTAAACTCTCGTCGGTCATTGAGAAACTCGACAAGAAGGCTAATGTGGTGGATGCCATCGAGGTGTTTATGGCGTTCTCCAAGTGGCTGGAGTACCGCTCGCAGACAGACCCAGAGGTGACTCCCGAACTGATGCGTGTAATCAACAAGTACCAGGACATGTACATCACAGAACAGATGGGTATAAAATAGTGGAGGCAGCCTATGGCAACAGCAGCGGAAAAGAAAAAGGCATACGAGGAGTGGAAAGAGCGATGCCGGCAAGTGCAAGCCATTACGGACACGTCACTCCTGAAAAGCGAAACGCCAGTAGAACGAGACATGCGTATCAAACGCTTGCTCAACAACTATGCAGCGTTCTGCGAGTATTACTTTCCCCACTTCCTGCAATTGCGTGACAAGACGACCGGCGAGGTCATACGCACCATTCACAACGCCCCGTTCCACAACGAAGCTGCACGCAAGGTCCGAAACACGCCCGACTTGAAGGCTGTATTCATGTGGCCGCGCGGCCACGCCAAATCGACCCACCTTGATGTATTCACGCCGCTCTGGTTGATGTTCCAACCGAAGCGGCTTATCAACTTTATGGTGGTCGTGGGAAAGTCGGAGGACAATGCAGACCGACTGCTTGGAGATATTCAAGCGGAACTGGAATACAACCAGCGTCTCATCGCCGACTTCGGACAGCAGAAGAACGACGGCGGATGGCAGGAGGGCGAGTTCAAGACAAAGAGCGGTGTGAAGTTCCTTGCCTGCGGTCGTGGACAGTCGCCTCGTGGTCTGCGTGACCGTGAATCCCGTCCTGACTACATCGTCATCGATGACCTTGACGACGATCAGCTTTGCAAGAACGACAAACTCGTACACGACCTCACCGACTGGGTGAAGGAGGCTCTCTTCGGTGCGCTTGATGTTGGCCGTGGACGCTTCATTATGGTGGGCAACCTCATCAGCAAGAACTCTGTGCTCTACAATCTCTCACGTACAAAGGGAGTGTTCCTTTCTAAAATCGTAGCGGTCGATCGTAACGGAGAACCGGTATGGAAGGAGAAATGGACCAAAGAGGAGGCGCAGGCTTACCGCGACTTCGTGGGCTATCGTGCCTGGGAGAAGGAGATGATGCACAACCCTATCGTGGACGGTACTATCTTCCGTGCGGATTGGATTCGATACAAGCGTTTGCCAAAGCTCGAAAAGTACGACATGATTGTGTGCTATACCGACCCGTCGTTCAAATCGACAACCTCCAACGACTACAAGGCATCCCGCGTTTGGGGAAAGATTGGCTCGGAACTGCATCTCATAGACAGTTTCGTGCGCCAGGCGACAGTCAGTGAGATGGTTCGATGGCTATACGACCTCTACGAGCGTACACGCGACACGGTGGCTATTCAGTTCTTCATGGAAGCCAACTTCATGCAGGATGTGATTTTGGACGAGTTTGCCGTGGAAGGTGAGCTGCGTGGCTACCAACTGCCCATCATGCCCGACAAGCGAAAGAAGCCAGACAAAATCCAGCGTATCGAGGCTGTCAGTCCTCTTTGGGAACGTGGCTTTGTCTGGTACAACGAGCGTAAGAAGGAAGACCCCGACATGCAGGTGGGCATCGAACAGACATTGGCGTTGGAACGTGGCAGCCGTGTGCATGACGATGCGCCTGACGCTGATGAAGGCGCTATATGGATACTCCAGCGCAATACAAGACAGGAAAGTTTCAAACCGGTGTTCGGCAAAAGACCGACCGCCAAAAACATTTGGTAACAATGATACAAGTAATAAAGGACATTATCTGGGGATGGCAGTGCAAGCGTGCCATCAAGAAAGCCAACAAGCTCTCAAAGCTGCTTGGCATGAAGTATTATGTGATTTACATGAACGGCTCGCTGAAGGTCGTGCCGAAACGCACCATCCGCGAACTGGTTGCCAAGCACCGCTTCCGTAAGGGTGTAAAGGTTGCCGACATCGAGCGTCGTGCCATTTATGTGACGCATTAGGAAGGAGGCTTACTATGTTTATCACGGAAGAGGACTACAGAGTGGTCATAGGCGAAAATGCGCTGAAGGTCGTGTCGCAGGCATCGCAGGAGATACGCGACAACGCGGAACTGGAGGCTTGCGAGGAGATTGCCGGCTACCTCAGACCAAAATACGACACGGAAGCGGTGTTCTCGGCTGAAGGCGAAAACCGCAACCGTTTGGTGGTAATGTATGCCGCCGACATTGCGCTCTATCACATGATTGCCGCTATGCCCCAAAAGATGGGCAGCGAAATACGCAAGGAGCGCTACGAGCGTGCCATAAAGTGGCTGGAAGGCGTGCAAGCCGGGAAAATCATCCCCGACCTGCCGCTCGCCACCGACGAGGACGGCACACCGACTGGCGACCTGCTCATATTCGGTTCACAGAAACAATTACGACATAACTGGTAACGCTATGGATATAAAGAACTTTTTCAGCGGTATGTTCGGAGGTGGCAGTCAAAATATACTGCACACGCCAAATGGGGACTTCAACCTTGCGAAGTCGTCTGACCGCAAGCGCATAAAGAAGATGGTCATCGAACTGCAACGCACCACCGATGCGCTTACACGCAGGGACATTGCCGACTGGCGTAACGCCTGGCAGATGGCTATAAATGTGGACAGCCCGAACCGCCAACGTCTCTACGACATATACCGCGATGTGGATATTGACCTTCACCTATCGGGCTGTGTTCGCCAGCGTGTAGGATTCGTCATGGCGAAGTCCTTCAAACTGGTCGATGCAAAGGGTAACGAGAACGAGGAGGCACACCACTATTTCGACCAGGCTTGGTTCAAGCAAATGCTCGAATACGCGCTTGCCGCCAATCTTTGGGGACACTCGCTCATCGAACTTGGCGACCTCACCACCGATGGCGACGGATGTCCTTGCTATACGGATGTGAAACTCATTCCACGGAAGCATGTCATTCCGGAATACGGCCGTGTGATTCAACAGCTCGGGCAGGACTGGACTACGGGCATCGACTACCACTCAGCCCCATTCTCTGACTGGCTCATTGAAGCCGGACGGCCTGACGATCTCGGCCTGTATCTGAAGGCTGCCACGCAGACCATTCCGAAGAAAAACATGTTGGCATTCTGGGATTCCTTCGGCGAGATTTTCGGTATGCCGATGCGTATTGCACGCACCACCTCACGCGACCCCAAGGAGATGGGACGACTTGAACAGATGCTCAAGGGTGCCGGAGCAAGCCAATACATGGTGGCAGGGCAGGACACGGAGATTGAATTTGTGGAGAGTGGCAAGGGCGATGCCTTCAATGTCTATGACAAACGCATCGATCGCGCCAACTCGGAACTGTCAAAGCTCATCATCGGACAGACGATGACCATCGAGGACGGCAGCAGCCTCTCACAATCAGAAACACACCTTGAAGTGTTCGAGAACCTGGTTGAAAGCGACTGCACCATGCTGCGCGACATCGTGAACAACCAGCTTATCCCACGCATGGTAAAGCACGGCTTCCCAATCAAGGGACTGCGCTTCGAATGGGATGATGCCGTCGATTACACACCGGAGCAGCAGGTGGCATACGAGACCATGATTGCCGACCGCTACGAGGTGGACCCGACATATTTTGCGGAGAAGTACAGCATGCCTGTTGGGGAACGGCGCAACGCTACACCCATGCTACCCGGTGGCGGTGACGATGATGGCGACGAGGGCAACAATGAGCCACAAGACGATGACAAGGGCGACAAG